>Ga0209403_10000015_pt1 | contig 228263 bp, 204 predicted proteins | sample ArcticOcean_MG_C_8_FD_187440 | JGI IMG/M metagenome (GOLD analysis project Ga0209403, IMG submission 187440) | Marine microbial communities from western Arctic Ocean - ArcticOcean_MG_CB11_86 (SPAdes) (version 2) | ecosystem: Environmental > Aquatic > Marine > Oceanic | place: Arctic Ocean... | reverse complement strand
AGTTACTGTAGCAGTTATTGCTGGAGTTACTGTAGCAGTTATTGCTGGAGTTACTGTAGCAGTTATTGCTGGAGTTACTGTAGCAGTTATTGCTGGAGTATCAGCTGCTTGATTTTGAGAACGATTCTCGCTTGAACAAGATAAAGTAAGCATCAATAGTGGCAACATCAAGGCCATCATAATTTTCCTAATTAACATTTTTTATGCTCCCTCGCATTTCTATTAGGTTAATTGTTAATTAATAATAATACATCAAAATATATATACTTTGCTTTAGTCTTAAAAAGTAGTACTTGCAGTTAATAAGCTAAGTATTTCCTCATACTCTACCAAATTACCTCCACCGTATGATTCCCTATATATAATATATCCTTTTGCATCAATAGCTATCTTAGTCGATTCGCTAATTACTTTTAGTTTACTTAGCATATCATCCAACGGTTTGGCCATACGCCAAGGGTATTCTTCTTTTTTACCATAGGTAACAATTTGTTCGATACTTAACATGGGATCAATTACAACTACAAACAAATCAACAGAGTCGGCATATTTGGAATATATGGATTTAAGTTGCCGTAACTCGGCATGACATGTAGCTCAAGTGGGAGAAGTAAAAAAAAGAAATGTAGGTCGATTACTATCAATCAATTCATTAGATTTAATAACAAGCCCTTCATTCAAAAGTAATTTAAATTCTGGCACCTTCTGCTTAATATCTATATTTGAACATCCTATTAAAATTAAAATCAAAATCAGAATTTTTAAGTTCATACATTTAATATTCAAGTAATCACCTTTTTTTTATACAACAATATATAATACTAAAGTACAGGATTATTGGTTCAAATCAAGCTATTTTAAAGGATTGATATGAAATCTACGTTCCCAAAAAACCTTAAAGGAATCCTCTTTGACATGGATGGAGTACTAATAGATAGTTTTTTTGCTTGGCTTGGACTTGTAAATCAAACAGCTAAATCTTTTGGATTTACACCTATAAAAGAAGATACTTTTCGTCAAGTATACGGTCAATCAACTCATGAAGATGTTCAAGCATTTTTCCCAGGGCAAACTACTGAAGTTATCGATAATTTTTATGAAACCCACTTCTTTGACCATAAAGATGGTATTCATACTTTCGAAGACGCAAAGGAAGTATTCAATAAATTAGAAAATTTAAATTTCCAAATTGCTGTTGTTACTAACACTGTAAACAATCTTGCAAAAGGCATCCTAGAATACGCAAAACTATATCCAAAGGTTTTGATTGGTGGTGATGATGTAGCCCATGGAAAACCTGAACCTGACATGCTATTTTTAGCTTGTGAAAAACTATCAATTAACCCTTCACAAGTAATTATGATTGGTGACTCTAAATTTGATAAAGAGTCTGCAGAAAAAGCAGGAATTTATTTCATAGGAATTAACGGATTAGAATCAGAAAAAACAATTAATTCGCTTAGTGACTTAATGTCCTTATTTTAAATTATTCTGTATTTACTGAATCTGTTTGCAAGAAAATCTTTTCACGATACCATTTCAGCTCTTCGACACTTTCTCGGATATCTGCTAATGCAAGATGCGATCCTTCTTTTTCAGGTTTACCTATATTAGGATACCAGCGCTTTGCAAGTTCTTTTATGGTTGAAACATCGATAAGTCTATAATGTAGAAATTCATCAAGCAATGGCATTTCTTTTCTTAGGAATCTCCTATCGGTATATACTGAATTTCCACATAACGGAGATTTCCCTTTTGTTGTCCATTTAGCCACAAAAGCTAATGTCTGAGACTCGGCATCATCTAAGGTAATTTCAGATGATTTCACTCTATCTAATAAACCAGAAGCCGTATGATGCTCCAACGACCATTTTTCAATATTTTTTAATTCTTCTTCTGGGCGCCAAATAGCAATTTCTGGTCCTTCGGCAACGATGTTTAAAAGCCCATCTGTAACGATAGTGGCTATCTCAAGAATGACATGTTCATCGCCTAAGCCTGTCATTTCTAGATCTATCCAAATAAGATTTGGGTGAATATCACGCATCTTAGTCCCCCTCCTTATAATTTTACTTTATACATATATAATCTATACTATACCTGTATGTACTTGGCTTTGAAATTTTCAATAACATAAATTTAATTTTGAATAATTTTAAAGAAAAACTTAACTATGCAAACTTTAGAAAAAACAAAAATTTCTATTCCTATTTCTGGAATGACTTGTACTGCCTGCGTTTTTCATGTTGAAAAAGCCATACGATCAACTTCAGGAATTTCAACCGCTATTGTTAGCCTCGGAACAGAAAGTGCAATTATTGAATACGACGAAAACTCGAAAACGTTGCAAAATCTTGCTAAAGAAGTATCCAATGCAGGCTATCAAGTTATCACTCAATCACTTTTTTTAACCATAGAAAATAATCAAGGAAATGCAGGAAACAAAACAATCACTGATGTTCTTCAAGAAGTACCAGGGATATTGTCTGCTGAAATATATCCATCGATTAACCAAGTAGCAATTACATTCATTCCTGGTTCAATTAGCCAATCAAGTGTTCATATGCCGTTAGAAAATATTGGTTATTATGTCAAGTCAAATCCTTCCGAATACCAAAGCACATTAACTCGAATAGAGTTCCTCAAAAAAAGCAAAGAAATCAAGCAATTATCAAGAAAAGTTTCCATCGGTTTAATACTTGGTACAACAATAATGACCCTAATGTATATACCAAAAAACGTAATAGGACTAAGCACTTTCCAGCTTGAATTATTACTTTGGGTATTAGCAACCCCAGTGCAGTTTTGGATTGGAGCAAGTTTTTATCGTTCAACTTGGTTGGCATTAAAAATCAAAACTACTAACATGAATACTTTAGTAATTTTAGGAACGAGTACTGCATATATTTATAGCACCTTGATAGCATTTTTTCCAAATTTATTTACTAGCACAATATTGGCACAACAGGCTGGAATGTATCTACATCATAACACTTCAACATACTTTGACGCTTCAGCACTTATACTAACATTTGTATTACTTGGAAAATTAATGGAGGCAATGGCTAGAGGAAAAACATCTACTACCATACAGAAGCTACTAGAAATGCAACCTTTAACGGCTAACGTATTAGTTGGCATTGAAGAAATGAGTACCGAAATAGAGAATATTTCCATTGGAGATATCATAATAGTTCGTCCAGGTGAGAAAATTCCCCTAGATGGCCAGGTTACCCACGGAGCAACATCAGTAGATGAATCTGCACTAACCGGAGAAAGTGTTTTAGTTGAAAAATTTTCAGGTACCAATGTTTATGGAGGTACAGTTAATCAAACTGGAACTTTCCATTTTAAAGTTATGCAAACCAATCAAGAATCAATAATTTCCCAAATAATCTCCATGATTGAAATCGCCCAAAGCTCTAAAGCTCCAATTCAAAATTTAGCAGACCTTGTGGCCAGTTATTTTGTTCCAGCAATAATATCTATTTCCTTACTGACTTTTATTGGATGGTACTTATGGGGGCCAACCCCTAATTTCAATACTGCAATATTAAATGCTATAAATGTGCTTATAATTTCCTGTCCATGCGCATTGGGATTAGCAACGCCAACAGCAATTATTGCAGGCATAGGGCAAGGAGCTAAGCGCGGAATATTAATCAGAAATGCACAAGCATTAGAAATATTATCCAATATAGATATTGTAGCAATTGATAAAACAGGAACAATTACTGAAGGAAACGCTAAAGTAACAGATATTCTTGTATACGAGATTAAAGAAATCGAGCTCATCCAACTCTGTGCATCTGTAGAACAAGCATCAGAGCACCCACTGAAGATTCCTTTGATAGAAGCAGCGAAATCAAGAAATCTTCTATTAAAGAATGTAACCAATTTTAAATCGATTCCAGGCTTAGGAATTTCAGCAGAAATCAATGATCGTGAAATACTGATGGGTAACTCTCAGATTATGTCAGATAACGACATCTCATTAGATGTATTCAAACTTGAAACTGAACATTTATTATCAACTGGTAAAACATTAATCTATATTGCAATAAACAATTCCATTAAGGGAGTTATTGGAATTTCTGACAATCCAAAACCGGAAGCAGAAAAGACTCTAAAGGACTTAAAGAATTTAGGGGTCAATTTATCCTTAATCACTGGTGACAATATGTTCGCAGCGAGACACATCGGTAATAAAGTAGGAATAGACGCCAACTCAATTGTTGCAAATGCAACACCAAAAAGAAAAGTGTCAGTAATTCAAGAATTCCAAAGCAATGGGCTATCTATTGCAATGGTTGGAGATGGTTTAAATGATGCAGCGGCATTAGTTCAGTCAGATGTTGGAATCGCTCTTAGTACCGGTAGTGATATAACTATTGACTCTGGCGACATCGTTTTATTAAATGGAGATATCAGAAAAATACCTGAGGCATTAATTTTATCTCGATCAACAATTAGAACAATTAAACAAAATCTCATATGGGCTTTCGGATACAATCTCGCACTGATCCCACTTGCAGCAGGTATTCTATATTTGATTCTTCAACTTTTCCCCGGCGCATCAATACCTCAAGGACCTCTAAGATATATATTCGGTGAAATAGGATTCATGAACCCTATTCTTGCAGCACTAGCAATGGCATTTAGCTCAGTTTCAGTGATATTAAATTCTTTAAGACTTAACAAAAACTCAATAAATAAAAACTAAGCTTTCTCACCTAACTAAAATATAAATAAAAGTATTGGTTACCATTGCACGAACATCGGCATCACAACATGGATATAATTATCATGAGTTGATGACTTTAGTACACCTGGACTTGATGGTGTTGTAACTTCAAGAGCAACGAATTGCGTGTCAATTGCGTTTAAAACATCCTGTAAATATTTCGCATTAAAGGCAACTTTAGCTTCACCGCCATCAACAATTCCATTTAATTCTGCTGTATTCTCGCCTACTTCTTCTACTCTAGCCATAACCTGCACTACTCCAGGATCTCCAGGTTGAACATGAATTCTTACAATTCCAGAACCGTCACGAGCAAAAATAGCAGCACTTCGAACAGCTCTTATAAACTCTTGTACCGAAATTTCTACTCTTGTTGCATAATTCTGTGGAATTAACTGGCCATAATTTGGAAAAGCTCCCTGTACAAGTTGAGAAACTACCTCCACGCCTTTTAGCCGAAACATTATTTTACCGCGATCTGGAGAAGCAATGATTTCAATTTCATCATCTTGATCGGATAATAATCGTGCAATTTCATTCATAGTTCTTGAAGGCACAACAACATCTACTGGAGAAGCAACTGGAGATGTCAATTTGCAATGATGAACTGCTAATCGAAACCCATCTGCAGTCGCCAAAGTTAAATTATCATCCATCATTTCAATTTTTACGCCAGTAAGAACAGGGCGCGAATCTTCGGTAGCAGCAGCAAATACAACTTTAGAAATAGCTGAACGAAGAATCTTTGGATCAACTTTGGCAACTATACCCTCTTCAACAGTAGGAACTGGAGGGAATTCGGATGCCGGAGTACCAATAAGGCGAGCTTGAAATCTGCCACAATCGATCAATAGCGTTGTAGGTTTCTCTGTCCCAACCAAGTGGACCACATCATTAGGCAATGATCCTATAAAATCAGATAAAAGACGTGAAGGAATAGTGAGATCCCCTTCTTCGTCAATTTGCGCGCCAATCCATGTACTTACAGCCAGTTCTAAATTTGTAGCAGTAAGCTTCAGTTGACCGCCATCACAGGCAAGTAAAACATTATGAGTAATCGGAAGACTCGTTCGATTAGGTGAAGCACGGCTGACAATGTTTAGACCGCGATTAAAGTTTTCTTGCGTACATGATAATTTCATTATTCCTCCTCCCGATCCCCTGAGAAATTTAACCATTAAATTATATTGCCCAAAACAAGAAATCGCAATTTAACCCTTTGTGGGATTAACAATTGCATGCAATAATGTTTTTTCATGCAATTGTTAAATATGAACAACTTGTTTGTAGTGGCATGTATTGGGAAGTGGATAATCGATACTTATAAGATTAAGACAATACTCACCAATTTAGAAAATAAATACATAACCATAAATCAAGCCATGGATGAACTTCGTGATTTCCCTTATGAAGATATAGGATTCGCAAAAATTGACCATCATCGGTCTCTGAGAAAAGATTTTCCAGAAGTCATTTTTGGCCAAGGAAAAACATTAGAGCAAATAAGATCAATAGTTGAGAAGCAACTTACTCGAAACGACACTATATTAATCACAAGAACAAATGAGGATGTTTATAAGGCAATAAGACAAAAAGTTGCTCATTGCTCTTATGATTCTGATGCAAAAGCAATCATTATCGATCAGCGACCATTGCACAACCAAACAAGCACAACTGTAAACATAAACGATATTATCATTCTAACAGCAGGCACATCCGATTTACCGGTGGCAAAAGAAGCGGCCATAATTACAGAGCTAATGGGAACTAAGCCCCGAGAAATATACGATGTAGGCGTAGCTGGACTCCATAGAGTCATAGACCACTTGCCAATATTAAGAACTGCAAATGTTGTAATTATAGTTGCCGGCATGGATGGTGTTTTACCAAGTGTAGTCGGTGGTTTAATAGAATCTCCAATAATAGCCGTGCCAACAAGTATTGGGTATGGTGCAAATTTTCAAGGACTATCTGCTTTACTTACAATGTTAAATAGTTGTAGCCCAGGAATTTCCGTAGTAAACATAGATAATGGATTTGGAGCAGGATATTTAGCTTCAATAATAAACAGGAAAATAACTAAAGAATAAATAACAATCAGGCTTTCTTTTACGAAGAAAAAAACAAAAAATACTAAAATTCACTGCCTACGTTTAATTTCAAGAGTTTCACCTGGCGAAACAGCTACGCGTTGAATTTGGATATTCATTTTTAACAACCAATACCCAACAGTAGCATTACTAACACCCAATTGTTTAGCAGCAGACGAAAGACCAATTTCATTCACAAGTTCAGGTAATAATTTCTCAAGTGATCTTTTATATTCTCCTTCAACTTTCAGCATTAAGCGACTCTTCTTCATAATATCTCCTTAGTTAGTGCATTAAATTGATAAAACTCATTTCTTAGAAATTTACCATAGGCTATACAGAGTGTCAAGAAATTATCAAATATATATAATATATTTACAATATATTTATTAACATTTTCTAAGAATTAAACGACACATATATCTAAACAGGTATCAATTAATAGCATTCTACATTCACTCATTCCAACTACTACAAAATATAGACTCTTTACTGTTGACCCCATATAATACCGTTATTGCATTGCTATTGTTAAGTAGAGACGTCTCTAGGATTACCTATGATTAGAACTGGCGTTGATATTATTGAAATATGTCGAATACAAAGTGCACTTCATCGGTGGGGTGATCGTTTTAAACGACGTGTCTTTACTGAAGAAGAATTGCGCTATTCTAGAGATCGCGCTCCGCAATTGGCTGCACGATTTGCTGCCAAAGAATCAACTATGAAACTTTTGGGTACCGGCATACGTGGTGTCGGCTGGAAAGACATCGAGGTTATTCGTCAACCAGGAAGGGCTCCCGAAATCGTTCTTCATTCTCGTGCAAAATCAGTATCAAGAAGGTTAGGTATTACCGAGATATCTTTGTCTATCTCACATTCGCGAAACTATGCTGTTTCCTTTGTTGTAGGTATATCTGAATTATGAAATTAGTCACCAATTTACAAATGCAAGATATCGAAAAAAAATCAATTAGCAATAATTCATCTTATATAGAACTAATGGCGAAAGCAGGCAATTCTATAGCTCAGGTAGTAAAAAAAACCATAGAAATCAATGCCTTAAACGAAAAGATTCTTATTCTAGTTGGCCCAGGAAATAATGGCGGTGATGGACTAATCGCAGGAAAAATACTATGCATGGAAGGTTACAAGGTAAATATTTATCTATGCACTTACAGAGATAGTGAAGACAAGTTGCTGAACGAATGTATTGAGCAAAATATATCTATTCAAAACGTAGCTAAAGCAGACTTCATGTCAAAATTACAAAATGATTTATCCACATGTAGTATCGTTTTAGATGCAATTTTAGGAATCAATACTAAACGAACTTTAGAGCATGCTCTTAAAACTATATTCAAATTAGTTGAATCAGAGCGACTCAATCGTAAGCAACCATCTATTCTCAAAAAAGATCCTATCTTCATAATAAGCGTTGATATTCCCTCTGGAATAAATAGTAACGAAGAGACTATTTATTCACATGCGATAAAAGCCGACATCACTGTTTCGCTAGGGTTTCCAAAAATTGGTCTATTCACAGGCACAGGGTTGCACCACTCAGGCAAAATTATCAATAAAACAATTGGTCTTTTAAAATACGGAGCCAATATAAACACTGAGGTAGTTGAAAAGGAGTGGATTCGATCTCACTTGCCTGTTCGACAGATTAATTCACACAAAGGAGACTCAGGAAAAGTTTTAGTATGGGCTGGTTCACGAAAATATATTGGTGCAGCGTACTTGTCATGTATGGCTACTATGCGTAGCGGTAGTGGCTATGTAATCTTGGCAACTACACCAAAATTACAAGAAATACTCGCCGCAAAAATGACAGAGCCAATATATCATTTATTACCTGAGGATACTAACGGGAATATTCATGTGTCGGAATTTTCTCAATCTGTGACGTCACTACCAATTTTTGATGTGTCATTATTAGGGCCAGGAATAGACTTAAATCAAGAATCTCGTAGATTCTTGATTAACATGATTGAATATTCAAATAACTTAGAGTCACTATCCGTCATAGATGCCGATGCTTTGACTATACTTAGTCAAACAGATAATTGGCAATCAAACTTAAAAAAGGCAGCAATCCTAACTCCTCACGTTGGGGAAATGTCTCGCCTTATGAAGACAAGTATTCAGACTATCCAATCCAATCGTATCTATTATGCAAGAAGTGCTGCAATGGAATGGGGACAATATATAGTATTGAAGGGTCCTTGTACTATTATTGCAGACCCCAAAGGCAATTGCAGGGTAATTCCATTCGCAAATCCAATACTAGCAACATCTGGAACTGGAGATATTCTAGCTGGAATGATAGCAAGTTTTGCATCTCAAATCGATGACCCTTTTAATGCCGCCACTTTAGCAACATATATACACTCAGTAATAGGTGAAATTATGTCAGAAAAAATAGGGGCAATTGGCTCCTTGGCAGGAGATATGTTGCCGCTAATTCCATTCGCAATAAATTTGCTACATAAAAATGAATTTATTCACTCACATATAATCGAAATAGAAAAAGAATAAAGAATAACGAGTAAATGGAATAACTTGTTATCGTGATGTATAATCTCAACTTAATTAAAATTCAATACGAACTGAATCAATTATGTTACTAACAATCGATATAGGGAACACTAACACAACACTTGGAATTTTTGACAAGGAAGTTCTAATAGCTTCTTTTAGATTATCAACAGACCATAAAAGACAGCCAGATGAATATGCTGCCTTAATTTATTCTTTACTACCCTTACAAAATATAAATACTCAACATATTGACAAAGCAATCATATGTAGCGTTGTGCCCCCACTTACAAACATTTTTCAAAATGCCTGCAAGATAGCTTTCAAAATCGATGCATTAATTGTTGGTCCAGGAATAAAAACTGGAATAGAGATTTTATATGATAGTCCGCGTGATGTTGGTGCAGATAGGATTGCTGATGCAGTCGCAGCTCATCAACTATACGGCTCCCCAGTTATAGTAGTTGACCTAGGGACCGCTACTGTTCTCGATGCTCTAGATAGAAACGGAAATTATCTGGGAGGGGCAATATTTCCAGGAATTCAAGTATCAGCAGAGGCATTATTTCTTGGAACTTCTCAACTGCGTCGAGTTGAATTATCAGCCCCCAAAGAAGCAATAGGTAAAAATACAATTTCTGCACTTCAATCTGGTCTCGTTTACGGGCATGTTTCTATGATTGAAGGAATGATTATTAGATTCAAAAAAGAACTTGGTCAAGAAACTATTGTTGTTGCAACGGGAGGACTCGCTTATTTAATTGCTAATGAAACTGAAGTTTTTCAACACGTAAATATCAACCTTACGCTAATTGGACTAAGAATGATTCACGACTTGAATCAGTGAAGGAACGAAATGACAGGACCGTTAGATGGGAAAAAAATAGTATTAGGAGTTTCTGGAAGCATTTCATGCTATAAATCTATTGATCTAGCAAGCCGTCTAGTTAAATCTGGAGCTATAGTAGATGTAGTTATGAGCGATGCAGCACTAGAATTCATTAAACCATTAGTTTTTCAGAGTATTACTCACAGAAATGTCATTTCTAGTCTTTTTGATTATCCTTTAGGAAATCCATTAGAACATATAGCATTAGCAAGGGAAGCCGATATTATCGTAATTGCCCCTGCTACAGCAAACTCAATAGCAAAATTAGCTTATGGTTTCGCAGATAATGCAATCTCTGTAATATGCACGGCCACCACTGCCCCAATTTTAGTTGCACCTGCTATGGATGGTAATATGTACAACAATCAAGCAGTTCAAAAAAACATCACAACATTAAAAGAATATGGAATATATACAGCTGGACCTACATCTGGAAGGCTCGCATCCGGATTAATTGGTGTTGGCCGCTTAATTGAACCAGAAATAATCTTGGAACACATAAAAATAGTACTCGGCCAAACAAGAGACTTAAAAAATATCCAAATTGTCGTGAGTGCAGGAGGAACACAAGAGCCAATAGATCCAGTAAGAGTAATTACCAATCGATCATCAGGTAAAATGGGATATGCAATAGCAGAAGCTGCTAGAGACCGAGGAGGAATAGTTACCCTGATAACAGCATCGAGTTTAACTGAGCCAACAGGAGTTAAATGCATTCATGTAATGAGTGTTGCGGAAATGAGAAAAGCCGTTCTTGAGTCATGCAAGGGAGCTAATGCACTTATAATGGCTGCGGCTGTAAGTGATTATAGATCTGCTACAATTACAGATCAGAAGATAAAAAAGAAAAAAGGTCAAGAAAAAAATCTTACCTTGGATTTAATTAAGAATGACGATTTCTTCCTTGAGGTTCCTAATGGAGTTATGAGAATTGGATTTGCTGCTGAAACTGAAAACTTGTTATCCAATGCAAAAATCAAATTAAACTCGAAAGGGTTAGCATTTATTGTCGCAAATGACGTAACTCAACCTGACTCGGGGTTTAATGTAGATACAAATCAAGTCACTATAATTGATAATATAGGAAAAATTGACGTCCTTCCTCTCTTATCCAAATATGAAGTTGGTAATAGTATTCTAGACAAAATGCTATCGATGAGTAATTTAATTTAAATTTTTATCAAACTATTTTTATATTGCAGATAGTTAACGATTTTTTTCAAGTAGGATTTCTAACCCATCAACAAGCCTTAGGCTTTGTTTATTAAAATCGCAAGATCATCTATTGAAACAAAGTATTCGTTCAAGCAACTGAAGTATTTTTTAGAAATTTTAATATTCTAAACAGAACACTAGGCAACAAAGAATAAATATTTATAGCACCTGTTAATTGGTATTATTTATCATGATAAATAATACCAATTAACTTAACTACTATCACGAATGAACCCATAGATGTAAAATAATGACTGTTCAAAAAATCACCTCAACTCTAAGGTACTTGTATGGAAAATGATGATAACTTACTAGCTTCATATGATTCAACTAAAATAGAGAATCGGATATATAAATTTTGGATTGATGGCGGCTACTTCGAACCTAGAATAGATTTATCAAAAAAACCTTTCGTAATAATACAACCGCCACCTAACGTTACAGGCGAGCTTCACTTAGGGCATGCACAAAGAGCATCAGTTGAAGATGCTCTTACAAGATGGCACAGAATGAAAGGAGATCCAACACTTTGGCTTCCAGGCGTTGATCATGCTGGAATTGCAACTCAAGTGGTAGTTGAAAGAGAACTCGCAAAACAAGGAATTAGTAGACATGACCTCGGTAGGGAAAAATTCATTGAAAAAATCTGGGAATGGGTCGAAAAATCGAGAAATAGCATTGGAGAGCAACACCGAAAATTAGGGGTCTCTTGCGATTGGGGTAGAGAACTTTTCACCCTGGATAGAAGCCCAAGTAATGCAGTGAGAAATACTTTCGTTAACTATTACAAAAAAGGACTCATCTATAGAGGAGAGCGCATCATTAATTGGTGCCCTAATTGCTCCACAGCCTTGTCCGACTTAGAAGTTGAATACCGAGAAATTGAAGGAAATATTTATTATATATCATATAAAACTGAGAAGGGAGCAGATGCGGTTGTAGTAGCTACTACGCGACCGGAAACACTTTTTGGAGATACAGCTATTGCAGTAAATCCTGAAGATTCAAGGTATAAACATTTGATAGGTAAAAATGTAATATTACCTATACTCAATAAACCAATTCCAGTTATTGCCGATGAGGCTGTTGATATGGATTTTGGAACTGGAGCATTAAAAGTTACTCCAGGCCATAGTCAAATAGACTTCGAAATAGGACAACGACACAAATTACCAATTATCCAAGTAATACAGCACGATGGAAAAATGAATTCCAATGCTGGTTCTTATGAAGGAATGGATAGATTTGACACGAGAAAAGCCATGTTAATTGATCTTGAAAAAGAAAATTTGTTAATAACTGTAGAAACTAACATTCATTCAGTAGGGCATTGCCAAAGATCCAGCGATGTTGTGGAGCCAATAGTAAGCAAGCAATGGTTTGTTCATATAGCCCCTTTAGCGAAACCAGCTATAGAGGCAGTCAAAAATGGTGACATAGAAATATTGCCTGAGAGGTTTAAGAAAGTCTATGAAAATTGGATGGAAAACATACGAGACTGGTGCATAAGTAGGCAATTATGGTGGGGACATCGAATACCAGTTTGGTATTGCAGAAATTGCGAACAAGAAATTGTTGAACTTGCTGACCCCACTCAATGCCCTGAATGTAACTCAACATATTTGATTCAGGATGATGATGTTCTAGATACTTGGTTTAGTTCAGGTTTATGGACACATTCAACCCTAGGCTGGCCTAATCAAACAGATGACCTTAATTATTTTTATCCCACAAGTGTAATGGAAACTGGTCATGATATTTTATTTTTCTGGGTCGCACGAATGATAATGATGGGTATCGAAAATATGGGAGTACCCCCATTTAAAACTGTTTTATTAAGTGGACTTATACGTGACACTGAAGGCACAAAGATGAGTAAGACTCGTGGAAATGTTATTGATCCAAGAGAAGCTATCATTGAATATGGATGCGATGCTCTAAGATTTGCCCTAACTGTAGGTATTGCCATCGGGAGCGATGCAAGACTAGGTCCTCAAAAATTAGAAGCTGGGCGAAATTTTGCTAATAAAATATGGAATGCTGCACGCTATGTAATGCTATCCATAAAAAATGAAGATAATCTTAACTCTTGGCAAAATCCCGATCCTCAAACTACTGAGGATCGATGGATTCTAAGCCGATTACAAAAATGTATAGCAGATGTGAATAAGCATCTTGAAGGCTTTCAAATTGGAGAAGCTGAACAAGTTATATATGACTTTTTTTGGAATGATTACTGCGACTGGTACATTGAAGTCGCAAAAATTCGTTATCGAAATAATAACCCTAATTCGCCGAGCATAATTCTAATCCATGTAATGGAAAAGATATTAAGACTACTACATCCTTTTATGCCTTTTATAACAGAAGAAATTTGGAGCAAGCTTATTCATCGTTTGCCGCAAACAACAAAGACCAATGAGTCAATTATGATTGCTCAATATCCAGAAACTAATACAGATTTTTATGATACAGAATCTGAAAAGTCTTTTATATTAATAACCGAAATTATACGAGTAATAAGAAATATTCGTTCAGAATTTAAAATTGCCCCTACTCAACCACTTGAGCTAATCATTCAAAAAAGCCAGGAGATAAATTTTATTGAAACAAGTGCAGAAATCATCAAATCCATTGCCAGAATTGAGCCATTACTAATTACTGACAAAAATATTCAAATTAATTTAAGTGGGTCTGTAAATAGTGTAATTGGCGACACCTCTCTTGCTGTACCAATGGGGAATTTAGTAGATATTACCAAAGAAACCTTACGATTAGAAAAAGAACTTTCAAGTGCTTCAAATATAAAACAGCAACTTAATGAAAGATTAAAAGATCAGCAATTTCTTTCCAAAGCACCTGATGAGGTAATCTATCGGGAAAGAGAAAAACTTGCTGATTTAAATAACAGGATCAGTCAATTAGATGAGCTTATTAGTCAACTATCAGACAAAAAAGACAATTAAATTTACTAAAGCACAATATCTAAATATTACTCATAGTTATGCTAAAAAGGTAAACAGTTAAGATGTTATCAAATCATGTGATTCTATTCTGAAGTAGAGATGTAATTCACAATTCCCCCAATATAGTTAATAGTTACTGCGAAATTACTCAAAACAAAATGGATTACTAGGTTCATACTATCTGCTAGATCGGAGGTTCTATAAAGAACGTGGCGATGTAAGGATATAATCTGCAATCCTTACAAGGGTTTCCCATTCTTCATATGTAGGGAAAAATCGTCTATCTACTGTCAACGTCCATCCATGAAATCCATCTGTTTGACTCTTGATTTCTAAGTTGCCAATACGCTTTGCTAACGTCTTAATGGGCACATCTTTAGATAACGTGTTAATCAGTCTGGTACCTCCCTCGTCCCCTTTCCAAATCACATCAACTATTTTCCCGAACAGCGGAAACGTCTTCTTCCTTACAGTCTTAATTTTGGTATTCTGACTACTTGAAATTGATCTATCATCTGGGATGCCCAGTACAATCCACCATCGAGGTGGGCTATTCTTGCTTCTGTCTTTCTTTAATATGTTTACCCATTTGATTGGCCCTTCAGTAATTTCTATCACTCCTAATGACCGTTGGTACCACGAATTCTCTTCTTTTTCTTCAATACCCCCACGTTCAGCCATTTCCGAATTCACACCAATATTGTTCAATTCCCAAGCTAGCTCATCCCTTGTCTTGTCGCGAAGCAGTTCTTTCATTTGTTCTCCTAAATATATTACGTCAAATAATCTATCTAGCTTCCCTGTAATCAACTACTATTCTATCTCCGTCTTTTAGAATTAAACCATCAAATTTGCCAGGGAATAATTCCCCATTAAGAGAAATATTTATATCAGGCAATTCTCGGTAAGGGTTTTGATCTCCCCATACATCCATAAAATCCGAAAGTGTAAAATCATTGTGATTCGGTGACTCTATATGAACTAGAGATGATCCATCATGTGTATGTAAAGCTTTCATGCAATCTGGTTGTATACCAATACCTTGCGGCAACATCATTGGTGATCCATTAGCTACTACTATAATAGTAACGTGAGCATGACCAAGTACTTCATCGTGTGTTACACATTCATTTAAAACAATAGGTTTTGAAGGTTTTGAAGGTTCTGAATTTTCACATCCAAGGAGGCAACCGATACAAAAAATAAGAAAGATTATATTGAAAATATTATTATTCATACTACCTACCATTTTCTATTGTAATTTATGTAAAAATTATATTTCTAATCGTTGTATTGCGATGCTTGTATCACTAGCCACCCTAGTAGGTTCACCTTTACTGACTCGCATTTTAAATAGAAAATACAATATCCAAACACCTAACCTGTCAGGGCATACGGCAATCTTATCTCCAAGCAAATTAAAAAATTCTTCCATTAAAACTGAATTTTTTTGTTCATATACATGCATTAGAATTGCCTCACCATCGATCTGTTTATCATGAAAACCTCTACTAAATAAATCCTTTTGCAACATTTTATTTGCAGCCTGATGCAAGGACTCTTCAACCACAACGCCATACCAATAGTTAAGATAAGCTCTATATTTAGCAGTACCGAATAATTCATGAATTTCATTTTGATTAAATTCATGAATTATTTTTCCACTATTCAAATTAGATAACACATCATCATGATCCACAAGATCAGTAAATTCCATGGCTAATCTTCTAGCAAGCAATGGCCAATCAAATGCTTCTTCAAAAATTAAGTAGTCATATTTAATTCCATTTTTAAACTCTTCAGAAGCAAGTGGCCATTGCCCCATTGCTTTGATGAGATAATATTGCCAATTATTATTTTTTTGGATAGAAGAACGCAATGAAGCTATAAGATCTTTTACTTCAGTTGACTGATTAACTTTTTTATATTTTTCGAAAATACTGATTTTATTTGAAAAAATATCATAATCATTCATCCAACTAGTATCTTCCAAGAACAATTTCCTCATCTTAAACAATTACACCATGACATTTTTTATATTTCTTTCCACTACCACAATGGCATTGATCATTTCTACCAATTTTTCTCAATGAATTATTTGCAAAATTATTTACCTGCACAGAAACTGCTGGCTTTGAATTTTTTACATGAACATGCCTAGCTTTATTTGTATTAGAAGTCCTAGCGTAATCTTTCCCATAGCTATCTGATGAAAGATGAAAAACACTAGAAACAATGTCGCGTTGTATAGACAAAAGCATTTCCTGAAACTGTTCATGCCCCTGAGATCTGTAAGCAACAAGAGGGTCGCGTTGCCCAAAAGCCTGTAATCCTACTCCTTGCCTTAGATTCTCCATGGCGGTCAAATGAAGAACCCAATGTGAATCTATAGTTCTAAGCATCACAACACGTTCAAGTTCTCGCATTCCATCATATTCAATTTGCTTTTCATTGCGATCATAAATTGAAAATACATGATTTAAAATAGATTCCTTGATCTCAGATGTATCTAAATCAAAAAGTCGATCAAAATCGAGTTCTAAAACTTCTTCGCCAACAATCGTAATAATTTCACGGGATAAGTTTTCGGAATTTCGATCATTAGGCTGATTAGTGAAAAAGAAGTCATCAACTATTTCAACTAACTCTTTCTCAATCATATCAGTAATATTTAATTTTAAATCAGCACCAGACAGAATTTTGCCTCTTTCTCCATATATCACTTCTCGTTGCATGCTAATCACATCATCAAACTCCACAAGATGTTTACGGATTTCAAAATTATGAGCTTCAACTTTGGCCTGAACATTCCCTATTGCTTTAGTAACCATATTCGCTTCAATAGGCTGATCTTCTTCTATTCCTATAAGATTCATAAAGCCTTTAACTCTATCTCCACCAAAACGGCGCATTACATCATCTTCTAAAGAAACATAAAATCGAGACTCCCCAGGGTCACCTTGTCTTCCTGCTCTACCTCGTAATTGGTTATCTATTCTTCGAGCTTCATGTTTTTCAGTACCTAATACATACAATCCACCTACGGACCTAACTAAATCCTGCTCTTCATTCCACTGAATAGAAAGATTTTCACGAATTTGAATTGATTGGCTGCTATCTATATCCACAATAATTTTCTGTTTAGCTAATTCAGAATTTACTGCTAAATCTAGGCTTCCACCAAGTATAATGTCAGTTCCACGGCCGGCCATATTTGTTGCAACAGTCACAGAACCCATACGACCAGCATTTGCTACAATACTAGCTTCTTGTTCATGATTCTTAGCATTCAAAACTTCATGGGGAACCCCTCGCTTTTTAAGAGACATGCTCAATGACTCTGAGTTCTCTATAGAAGTAGTTCCTATTAATATAGGCCTTCCGGAATGATGTTTTTCTTCGATGTCTTCTACTATTGCTTTCCATTTAGAGAATGCAGATTTGTAAACAATATCAGAACGATCATCGCGAACCATAGGACGATTTGACGGTACAGAAATAACACCCAATCCATATATTCTCATAAATTCTTCGGATTCAGTGGAGGCTGTACCAGTCATTCCTGCTAATTTTGAATACATTCTAAAGTAATTTTGCAAAGTAATTGTGGCATAAGTAATTGATTCTTGACGTATACGAACACCTTCTTTGGCCTCAATAGCTTGGTGTAATCCATCAGAAAATCTTCTTCCTTCCATCATGCGACCAGTAAATTCATCAACTATTACAATATTACCGTTTTGAACCACATAGTCTCGATCTTTTTTATAAATAACTGACGATCTAATAGCATTTTCTAAATAATGAATTAACTGAAGGTTTTCTGGATCATATAAGTTTCCAATATTCAGTATTTTTTCGACCTTACCAATTCCTTCATCAGTTAGTGTAATACTTCGATTTTTTTCTTCAACAATAAAGTCAATGTCTTCTTGGAGTTTTGGAGTTATTTTTGTCATAGTGCTGTATAGCGTGTTCGCTTCCTGTGCCTGTCCACTAATAATCAATGGAGTTCTTGCTTGATCGATTAAAATATAATCAACTTCATCAACTATTGAATAATGCAATCCTCTTTGCACGAGCATTTCTTTTCCAACAGCCATGTTATCTCTTAGATAGTCAAACCCAAATTCGTTATTAGTTCCATAAGTTATATCAGCTTTATATGCTTCTTTTCGATCTACGGTTCTCAATAATCGAAGTAAATTTAAAGAATCAGTGAAAGTTTCGTCATACATGAAAGATGCTTCATGCTGTAAAGCGGAAACGCTAAGCCCAAGTCCAGCATAAACTGCTCCCATCCATTGAACATCTCGCTTTGCTAGGTAATCATTCACAGTAACAACATGAACCCCATCACCTGAAATAGCATTTAAATATACTGGAAGCGTTGCAACTAAAGTTTTCCCTTCACCAGTTTTCATTTCAGCAATATTTCCGTAATGTAGAACCAATCCTCCAAAAAGTTGGACATCGTAATGTCTAAGTCCAATGTGCCTGAATGCTGACTCTCTTACTGCCGCAAAAGCTGATGGAAGAATATCTTCAATAGAATAACCAGCCTGCAGCTGCTCTCTAAATTGTTTAGTAGTATTACTTAATTCAGAATGGCTTAAAGAATGGTAATACGATTCCAATTTATTAATCTTATCTACTACAGAGTTAAATTTCCGTAAAGATTTATCCGATTTACTTGTAAACAATTTTGAAATATTTCCAAGCATATCAATCAAACCTTAATAAATTAGATGTAATAATTTTAATTCTATCCATCAAACATTGCACCAACTGACTGGCCAGTATAAATACGATTTATAGCTTCTCCAAATAAGGGGGCAATTGTAATTACTGAAACCTTTTCAAGACCAGTAGTTTCTGCTTGAGGAACGGTGTCGGTAACAATCATTTCTACGATTGAACTGTTTAAAATTCGATCATTAGCTTTACCAGAAAAGATTCCATGAGTAGAGCAAGCATACACTTCTCGGGCACCAGCTTGCATTACGGCTTCTGCAGCAGAAATTAAGGAGCCTGCAGTATCTGTTTCGTCATCAAACATTATCGCAGTGAGGCCCGCAACATCTCCAATAACATTCAAGGCTTCACTACCATCATGGTTTCCAGTTCGACGTTTCTCAACAATTGCAAGTGGAGCACCAAGACGACTTGCAAGATCTCTAGCCCTTTTGCTAATTCCGACATCTACTGCAACAACAACTGGGTAATCAAAAGACTTACTTTTTAAATATTCGGCCTGTAAAGGAAGTGCAGTAAGTTCATCAACGGGTATATTAAAAAAACCTTGTATTTGTCCAGCATGTAAATCCATTGTTAATAATCGATCAGCACCTGCAACAGTAAGTAAATCAGCAATTAGTCTAGCGGTAATTGGAACTCTTGGTTGATCCTTTTTATCTGTTCTTCCATATGCATAATAAGGAATAACCGCAGTAATCGTTCCTGCTGAAGCTCTTTTTGCGGCATCAATCATAATGAGTAATTCCATGATGCTATCGTTTACATTAGGAGAACATGGCTGAATAATGAAAACATTCTGTCGGCGAATATTTTCATGATATTGAACAAATGTGTTCTCATTTGAAAATTTAGATACTTCAGATAAGCCAAGTGGTATTTGCAGATAATCACAAACAGATTTGGCAAGTTCTGGGTGGCGGTTCCCGGTAAAAATTTTAAGCTGATCATCTAGCGGCATTTATTTCACCTCTAAAATTCAATTAATAAGCTTGAATAACGTCATAAATTAATTATACCATAGGAAGCAAAATTACTTATTGATTGTTTACGTATCGACTCATTTTTATTTTCTGGTACAATTACCCGTCGGGAACGTAAAATACATGCTTGATTATTTAGTTATTCGGAGGAATCTATGCCGGCACATGTAGTTATTGGCGCACAATGGGGTGATGAAGGAAAAGGAAAAATTGTAGACTTTCTTTCTGAAAAAGTTACCTATGTTGCAAGATACTCAGGTGGTAACAATGCAGGCCATACAGTAATAAATGAAATGGGCGAATTTAAGTTACACTTAATTCCTTCGGGAGTATTCCGTGATAACGTCACTTGTCTTATTGGTAATGGAGTTGTGGTAGACCCTCAAGCTTTGCTTGAAGAATTTTTAAATCTCAAAGCCAACAATATCAATACTCAAAAAATTAATATTAGCGAACGTGCCCATATAATTATGCCTTATCATATTTTACTTGATGAGCTGCAAGAAAAAGAACGAGGCAAACAAGCAATTGGCACTACAGGCAGAGGAGTTGGACCAGCCTATATCGACAAAGTAGCGCGCGTTGGACTTAGAATGGGTGATCTATTAGAACCTAAATATGCCAAAGAAATTGTAGCCGAAACGCTTTTTCAAAAAAATACTATCTTTGAAAAAATATATGGCATACAGCCGATGAAATTAGAGCCTCTTTATGAACTCATTGACCAATGGGGTCAACAGTTAAACAAGCAAATACTTCCAGTTGAAGAAATTATTCGTTCAGCCTTAGCAAACAATGAACATGTTCTTTTGGAAGGTGCTCAGGGAACTTTACTCGACCTTGATCATGGGACTTACCCATTCGTTACATCTTCAAACCCTACTGTAGGTGGAGCATGTGTTGGAATAGGAATAGGTCCTCATCATTTACAATATATATATGGGGTTTACAAGGCGTACACAACTAGAGTAGGCAATGGACCAATGCCAACAGAGCTTAATAATGAAATTGGAGAATATATTCGCAATAAAGCATGGGAATATGGTACTACTACAGGTAGACCTCGAAGATGCGGTTGGTTTGATGGTGTGGCTGCTAAACATTCTGCAATGCTGAATGGAATTAATGCTCCAATCCTCACAAGACTCGATGTTCTGGATGACATGAAATCTGTAAGTATATGTACGGGTTATTTAAGAAATGGGAAAGTTTTAAATGAATTTCCTTCTCAGCACTACGTTTTAAACGAATGCGAGCCTATCTATTTAGAAATGCCGGGATGGTCTAACCCAACCGCAGGTTTAACTAATTGGGAATCACTTCCACAAGAAGCAAAAAACTACGTACAAGCCATTGAAAATATTTTAGGGTGCGAATTCAGCATGATATCAACTGGGCCAAAAAGACACGAAACGATAAGCAGGCATATTTTTTCGAATTGATACTATAAAAGTATTAATTTAAATTTCTTAAGTTTTCAATATTTGAGAATTTACCTCTATTTGTTGTAGCAATTTTGGTATCTTAGCAATATCATCCTCAAGTACTTGCTTAAGGTTACCCTGATGAAGAATCGCAGCCGGATGATACATAGGAAATAAATAAACACCGTTCCAGTTAAAAAATTCACCATGAACTTCAGAAATTTTTTTACCAGGAGCAAAATAATTAAGAGCAAATCTTCCTAACCCAACAATCACCTTTGGACTTACTAATTTAATTTGCAGATCAAAATATGGTCGACAGGAGTTAATTTCCACGGTCTTTGGATCTCTGTTATTAGTTGGATGACATTTAACGATATTCGTTATGTAAACCTTATTTCGATCTAAGTTTATCTGATTTAATAACCCATCAAGTATTTTTCCTGCACGACCGACAAATGGAGTTCCCTGTTGATCCTCATTAAAGCCAGGTGCTTCTCCTACAAACATAATATCTGACGGAACAGGTCCTTCACCGGGAACTGCGAATGTTCGATCATTAGAAAGAGTACACAGCTTACACTCTTTAACTTGTTCCCGAAACGAAAAATATTCTTTACTCATAATAATCCTCTGAAAATAATATCAGATCAACTACAAAAACCTAATTCGATCAATGGAATGTTTTGTATTTATTTATAAGAAAGTATACACTAAGTTTTAATTAGCATAAACATGTTCTGTATTTGATTAAGAAAAAAATGAAAAAATTTATATCCATTTTAATATTTATCTTTAGCCTTTTGACTATTATTGGATGCTCAGGCAGTCCTGAGATAATCAACAAAAATACTGAAATCGAAATAAAGAAAAATCTAGGGGAATTGGTTATTTACTCTGGCAGAAAAGAATCCTTAGTCGGTCCCATTATTAAACTTTTCTCCGACTCTACTGGCACTGAAGTCAAGGTTAAATATGGTGCTTCTGCTGCATTAGCAGCATTATTGATGGAAGAAGGAGACAAGTCACCTGCTGATATTTTTTACGCCCAAGATCCTGGTGCCATTGGTTCTGTAGAAAAAATGTTACAACCAATTAATAAATCTATATTCACAAAAACATCCATCACTGTTAATGGTAAAACTGAAACAAGCGCACTAGTACCTGATTGGGCAAAATCACGATCTAATTTATGGATAGGCATTACCGGCAGGGCTCGTGTAGTTGTTTATAATACGATTAAACTTACCGAATCTGATTTACCCGATACAATAATGGGATTCTGCGACCCTAAATGGAAAGGGCAAATAGGTTGGGCCCCAAGTAACTCCTCATTCCAAACTATGATTACCGCTATGAGGTTAGCACTGGGAGAAGAAGAAACTAAGCAATGGATTGAGTGTATACGAGACAATAAGGCAATAATTTATCCAGGTAACGCTCCTCAGGTTCAAGCAGTTGCAAAAGGAGAAATTGATATTGGGTTCGTAAATCATTACTACTTATATAAATTTAAATTAGATAAAAATGAAGGTGAGCAATTTAATGTTAGTAATTATCACCCAAGAGGAGCTGGACCAGGCTCTTTGATGATGGTTTCAGCAGCAGGAATTCTTAAGACATCAAAAAACGAAAAAAATGCGGAAAAATTCATTGATTTCTTGTTGTCAGAGCTTACTCAAGAATATTTCAGCAATGTAACAAGAGAATATCCCCTAGTCGAAGGGATTAAAATTCACCCGTTACTAACCTCTTTAGAAAAAATAGGCAACTCAGGTATTATTTTGTCAGAACTTCAGGATATTGTAGGCAGCACAAAATTATTAACTGATGCCGGTGTATTAGATTAAAGCTTATAGTTAAACATATCTAATATTGATGCTTATTAATTTAAATTTAGAATGAAAAAAATATCATATTTTTAACTTTAAAAAATGAAAAACATACAACTAGCGGAAAAACACGCTTAACTTATGGCACATAATATACTACAAATCCACAAATAATCTAAGAAAAAATCTTAGGGAGATGATGGCAAAATGAACTTTTTTGGAATGTTACCGTGAAGTTACTTTATTTGACTTGCCTAGTTGTTAGTATTTTCGTGGTAATCCCAGTATTTTATATCTCAATCCATGTAATTAATTCGTTCGAATCATTTATTGATAACTTATGGCGTATAAAAACCCTGAACCTTGCATTCAATACAATTTTACTAATGACTTCAGTTGTCTTGGCTTCTATCGCCATAGCCGTACCATCGGCAATTTTAACTATAAAATCAAACTTACCATTAAAAAAAATTTTACGTGTTTTATTAGTAATGCCTATTGTATTTCCAAGTTACATTTATGCACTTATATTCATACTTGCGTTTGGTCAAAATGGAATAACTCAAAAACTTTTAACAAGAATAGGAATTGAAACCATTCCATCAGTTTACGGATTTTTTGGAACTTTTTTATGCCTAACTTTCCTATGTTTTCCATATATATTCATAAGCGTTTCTGCATCAATTATGAAAATGGATACCAGCTATGAAGAGGTCGCAAAAAGCCTTGGAAAATCTTATTGGTTCACCTACAGATTGATTATATTACCCTTATTAAAACCATCAATCATTGCTGGTTGCGTACTCGTAAGCCTGTACGTGGTAAGTGATTTTGGAGTAGTATCTTTACTTCATTATAGAACTTTTAGCTCGGTTATATACAATCATTATGAAACTATTCAAAGAGGTACAGCTGCGAGTCTATCATCAATAATAATACTGATTGGCATAATAGTTTTGTGGTTCTATAAAATATCCGAAACCTCTGAACCTCAATACAGATCTAATGCAGCTGTACCAAGGCAAGGAAGTCTTATTCAATTAGGAAAATTAAGATGGCCAATTGCAATTTTCCTAATGTTATTTGTAGGTATTATTCTCATTATTCCTATTTGGACATTAATATATTGGGCATACGACTTTACTCTTAATTATAGTCAAAGTTTTAAACCAACATACGCCTTTAATTCAATTTATATATCAATTCTAGGATCACTAACGGTAGTTGCTATTTCGATTCCTATAACCATTTTAATTGTCATGAAAAAAAACCTTTGGACACGATTTATTGAAAAAGCATCCTATACAGGCTTTGTCCTACCGGGAATTGTCGTCGCTTTATCAGTAGTATTTTTTGGAATAAATTTTCTAACACCTATTTATCAAACTATGACACTTCTCTTCATAGGCTACCTAATATTATTCTTACCCGTATCAATAGGAATATTAAAACCAGTCCTAATGCAAATTAATCCGAAGTTAGGTGAATCTGCAAAAACCTTAGGTGCATCAAACTTGAGAATTTGGAAAACAATCAGTGTTCCTCTAATGGCTCCCGGATTTTTTGCAGCGTTTGCAATACTTTGCATGTTAATTATGAAAGAACTACCAGTAACATTGATTCTAGCTCCATTGAATTTCGGAACTCTTGCTACAAGTATATGGACTCATTCCACTGAAGCAAATTTTGGAGATGCGGCTATTTACTCTTTAGTTTTACTTGTGATCACTGGTTCTCCTATATTCATTTTGCTCAATCGAGGAGTAAAATGAATATTTATTTATTAAATTATGGGGTGAAAAGTGAACTTTAAATCTCAATTCCCCGTAATCAGATGTATTGGTATTGGAAAAACCTACCAAAATGACAAAGAGGCACTCTTTGGTATTGACTTAACTATATATCATGGCGAAATAGTAGTTCTTTTAGGTCCTAGCGGCTGCGGAAAAACTACTTTACTTAGACTCATAGCAGGCTTAGAGGAGCCAACTTCCGGAACACTTTCAATAGGTGGGCAAATTATGTCAATGCCCGGAAAATTCATTCAACCTGAAAAACGAAAGGTAGGGATGGTATTTCAAGATTATGCCCTTTTCCCAAATATGAATGTTAGAAAGAATATAGAGTTTGGAATTCATGGTACTCAGGATTTATTAGATAGGACAGAAGAGGTTATGAGGTTAGTTGGCTTAACTAAGCTGGCCAATAGAATGCCTTATCAACTTTCAGGAGGCGAACAACAACGTACAGCTCTAGCTAGAGCTTTAGCCCCCAATCCATCCGTCATATTGTTTGATGAACCTTTATCTAATTTAGATGCAAATCTAAGGGGAAGAGTTCGTTCGGAAATCAAACAAATCATAAGTGAAACAAAAGCTACTTGTATATTTGTTACTCACGATCAAGAAGAAGCAATGTTTTTAGCAGATAGAATTGCGGTGATGAATAATGGAAGAATTGAGCAAATTGATATTCCTGAAAAGGTTTACAATCAACCACTATCCCGATTCGTTGCTCAAGCAATGGACCCGGTATGCTTTATAGATGTACAAATAGAAGGAACAACACTTAAATCTGAGCTAGGGGATTTTTCTATCAAGCAAACTGAGGAAACTCCAGTAAAATTTCAACTATTAATTAGAAGTAACAGTATAGTGCCTACTCAAGAAAAATTTAATTCTAATGCCATTGTGATTGCCAACGAATTTAGAGGATCTTATTACTCGCATATCGTGCAACTCAAATTTAACAATACCGTAGAACTTCATACTACTAACAAATCATTTAAAGAAGGGCAATCCCTAGAATTAACCCTGAATAAAAATTTACCCTACCATCTCTATTCAGGCGACAAATACGTAAAAACAATTGAAATAAATTAATTCTATTGAGGGGGGAAAGCATGTCCAAATATACAAATAGAGGGAACACGTTAAAGAGCTAATACGTTAATAATATTGTAGTCATAAGTTATCAATGACCCAACTAAAGGGGCCAATCATCTTGCGTAAAAAAGAAAAATCAAACAGTTTAAGTGAATTAGATTCTTTTTTAGCCTATAAGCAACTAAAGAAAACTAAATTCGATAAATTGCTGTCTACAGTAAAAAGCCTAACATTACTCTCTATTGCAATTGGCATAACTATATCCCACTTTTTTATGTGGGACTATATCGGCTTCGGAATAATTATGACTAGCCTTTGGATAATATCTATTGGATGGCTAACTTACAAGAAACCGCAAACTATTATTAAATCATGGAACATAGCCTTAGGGATGTTACTATTAATTCTTCCACTAATTGGAATATTAGAACTATATCAAAAAGGATCAAGTGGGCAAATTGGTGAAATTCTTATTGGGAATTCTATAAGACTAGGAATTGCTCAATGTCTTCTTCTTTCAATGTTTTCTATATATATAATGATACCAAAAAAAATAAATTTTGCTTTTAAAAAATTTATAAATGGAATAATGTGGTTTCACATTAAAACACTTTTAATAACAGCTAATTTTTATAGAATCGTAAAATTAGGAGCCAAAAAAACACTTCAATTATTAAGACATATCTATATTTTTCTTAAAAATATTATACGATTTGCCAACGAAACATATCCGAAATTTCCTTTACATAGAATCATAACAAAACCAATAAAATTCTTTCATAGTAAAATTAACCGCCACAATTCAATGCAAATTCAAGACATTAACCTAGAATCTACCACTACAAGTAATGTTTCATCTGAGATAACAAATAATGACGAAACTAATAAGACTTCAGATCTTAATAAAATCCAATCATCCCAATCAAATGAATCGTATTTTATTAACAAGAAAGAGCAGGATAAGGAAATAAACTCATATCTAGAAGAAACAAAATATCCTTTAGATGGAATTTCACAACCATCCCAAAATACCAAATGGAAAATTCCTCCTTTGGAGCTACTCAAGGTAATTCCAAAACGATGGGTTTCAGAGGAAGAGAATAAAGAAACAGCAAAAAAAATAGAAACTGCTATGAAAGAGTACAACATTGAGGTGTTCGTCAGTGAAATCAGACCCGGACCAGTTGTAACACAATACGGACTAGAGCCAGGATGGATAAGAAAATATAAAGATGAAAAAGTTCTAAATTCTGATGGCTCCTATGCTTTAGATGATCACGGTAAACAAGTAATCAATAAAGTAGAAAACAAGGAACGAGTAAAAGTATCTAGTGTATTGGCAAGAGAAGATGACTTAGCTTTAACTTTAGCTGCATTAAGCTTACGATTTGAGGCCCCTGTTCCAGGAGAGAATTTCATAGGTCTTGAAGTTCCAAATTCTGAAGCAAGCATAGTAAATTTACGTTCAATTCTCGAAAGTAGTATCTTTCAAAAATTCAAGCAAACTGCAGAACTTCCTGTAGCATTAGGACAGGGGAGTGGTGGGGATCCTATTGTAGCTGATTTAACTCAAATGCCTCATCTTTTGATTGCTGGTGCAACCGGTAGTGGAAAAAGTATGTGCATGAATACGATAATATGTTCATTACTAATGGAAAAAACGCCTATGGATGTTCGAATGTACATGATTGATCCAAAGAGAGTTGAGCTTACGCCATATGAAGGATTACCTCACGTATCTGGACCTATACTAGTTGAAGTTGAAGACTCTGTGCCGACATTAAAATCGATCTTATTAGAAATGGATTCTCGTTACAAAAAATTTGCTCGCGTGGGGGCAAAAAAAATTGTTGCTTACAATGAGAAATTTTCCGATGCGACAGAACGACTACCCTACATTCTTATTATTATTGACGAATTGGCAGATTTAATGATGACTGCTCAAGCAGAAGTTGAGTCAACGCTCGTTAGATTAGCGCAATTAGGAAGGGCTACCGGAATCCATTTAATAGTAGCAACACAAAGACCATCGGTTGATATTTTAACAGGGACAATTAAGGCTAATTTTCCAAGCAGAATTAGCTTTGCTGTGCCATCTCAAATCGATTCACGAACAATATTAGACGCAAAAGGCGCAGAAAAGCTTCTAGGAAAAGGAGATATGCTATATCTTCCCGGAAATGCATCGAAGCCAAAAAGATTACAAGGTGGATTTATCTCGGATGAAGAAGTTCAAGACATTGTAATTCATTGGAAGCAACAACATAGCTCAATGCCAAAACTCGCAATACCAATTTCAAAAATTCAACTTGAAACTTCTGATAAGATTGCTTTAGATTCAGAAGCCAAAGAAATTGATCAAGACTTAGCTAAAGCAATTAATTTAGCAAAAAACCATAGTAGAATATCTGCACCACTAATTCAAAGAAAACTTGGCATAGGATTTACTAAAGCATCAAATTTACTAAGTCAATTGGAAGACAAGGGATTAGTAGAAACAGGCGATCCAGGAAAATCAAGAAAAGTTCTTATCATTGAAAATTAAAAATCGAAAGCGATAAAGAAAAATAGCATGGTTAGAGGATTTATAGACGTTGTAACTGCCGTTTTCGGTAGACAAGATGAATTATTAGGATCTACCTACATGGTGCAGGATATTTGCCTAGTATGTTCTTTAAATCTAGTTAATCAAGAAATTTACCAAATATATCGTATATGTCCTCGATGCAGATTTCATTATAGTATTACCCCAAGACAAAGAATTGAATTATTAACCGACCAAAAAACATTTAAAGAAAAATATAAACACATAAGCTCCCTCGACCCACTTGGATTCAGCAGTAAAATTACCTACAGAACAAGACTATTTAATGATCAAAAAAGAACTGGTCTTACAGAGGCAGCAATAATTGGTGAAGCCAAAATTCAAGGAATTAAAGTAGTAATTAGCATACTAGATTTCAGCTTCCTAGGTGGCGGAATGGGGTCTGTGGTAGGAGAAAAAATAGCTTTGGCATGCGAATATGCCATGCAAAGGGAGCTTCCGCTTGTATCAGTTATTACTAGTGGAGGAGTCAGGCTTCAGGAAGGCACGCTCTCGTTAATGCAAATGGCAAAAACTGCAGCTGCAACAAACCGATTACACAAAAAAGGATTACCATACATAGCAATACTAGCCAATCCAACTACTGGGCAAACATACGCAAGTTTTGCTAACTTAGCGGATATTACACTTGCTGAACCAGGGGCTTTAATTGGACTTGCGCCACTTAGAGATTTACAAATAACAGAAAGCGAACCTCTACCTCTTGAAGCTCATAGTGCTGAAGCTCATCTAAGAAATGGTATGATAGACGGAGTAGTAGACAGAGTCGACCTTAATAATACAATAGGTACATTTGCAAAACTTCTAACTAGTCCAAGAATAAATGCAAAAGTTCTTCAGCCTATAAATCGTAAAGAATACGCTAAACAAAGACCGGAAGCTTGGAAAGCAGTTCAAAGGGCAAGACATCCTTTGCGACCAACCACAAGAGATTATTTAGAAAAATTATTCTCTGATTTTATAGAGATAAGAGGAGACCGAATTACTGGAGATGACCCTACTGTAATCTGCGGTTTAGCTGAATTAGCAGGAAAAACTATAGTTTTAATTGGCCAGCAACGAATTAATAAAAATCCAGATCAGCAAAATTATATATCAGCATCAGGGTTCCATAAAATACGACGTGGAATTGGAGTAGCTAATAAATTTTCTTTACCGGTAATCACTTTCATAGACACTTCAGGGCCATTTATGACTCTCGAGGCAGAGCAAAAAGGTATTGGCCCAGCAATTGCACAAACTACTTCTGCCATACTCGATATAAACGCCCCTACAATTGCATTAATCATAGGGGAAGGTGGACGAGAAGGTGCACTTGTATTAAGCATGACTGACACTGTCTTAATGATGGAAAATGCCATCTTTACCCCAGTCTCACCCGAACAAGCTGCAAATCTCATGTACCGTGATGCTAGTCGCGTTTCTGACGCTGCTGAGTCTCTTAGATTAACTGCTCAAGATGCCAAAGATATGAATATAATAGACAAGATAATTATAGAACCAGAAGGTGGAGCTCATACTGACATTGCCATGACATCACTAATAATACAAGAAAATTTAATTCGAGAACTAGCTTTAATTCAAGAAAGCTCAATGGAAAAACTAATTAAAAAAAGATATAAGAAATTTCGAAACATGGGGGCATATACTGATCATTTTCAATCAGCCGTTGCTCGCGAAGTTGCATTACTAAAAGAGTCTAAAAAAATCAAATAGCAATCTGAGAAGTATTTAATTCCAAAAATTAATTGAAATTAGACAATAAGCTAATTGCTGAATCGTAATCTCTTCTACCCCCACGAAAAATTGGCGGTACAATATAAATGCCATGAGCTCCTGAATCTATATAGGATCGCATTTGAGTAATAGCATAAGGCAACATATTCTCGCCTGCTTCAATAGCAGCTTCTATATCTTTAGGAACCTTAGCTAATCTTAATCCATTCTTAACGAGTAATTGGATACCCCAAAATATAGGTACTTTCAATTCATAGCCAAAGTTTTTACGATAAAGTGACAAAAAAATTTCTTTATTGCAAAAGTTGAATGTTGGTTGAGTAACAAAAAAACTTGCACCGGATAGAATTTTTTTTTGGGTTAATAATAATTCATTATCTAGATCATTATTTAAATTTATTGTACCACCAATACAAATTGAAGATGATGATGGTAATTTAAATCCTCTATTATCAAAACCGCTATTAAGTCGATTAGCATCAAATATCAATTCAGTTGACTTCTGATTGTATACTGGAAACTGGAGACCAAGCTCCTTTTCAGAAAAACTATCACCATTTAACGCAATTGCATTTTCTAGACCCATAATTGAAGCAGACATCATACGAGTACCTAATGCTAATTTATTCATATCTCTTGTTGCAGTGCTAAAAATTACATCAATGCCATATCTTTGTTTTACTAAATATGCATAAATTAATGAATCAATACGCGGGATTTTACCTGGACTATAGGCTATTGATAAAAAATCTGAATTAAGGCCTTTTAAATTTTCTAAAGTATTTAAACTAGTGTCACGTGGGGGGCTAACATCAACTATAGACACAAAAGATTTCGTTTGATTCACATATGTTATGTCAACTCTCGCCATTACAATCTCTTCTAAATTTATATAATTTTAACTCAATGAAGATATTAATGCTAAAGTTCTGTCCAGTGATTGACTAGGATTTGATCCAGCTAATAAAGGATGGGCAATTATTTCATCTGCTCCCCACTCGAAAAGCCTTTCAAGTTGATTAGATACAAGAGATTCATCTCCCATTAAAACGACATCATCAATCATTTCATCACTCCAGATGCCTTCTGTGGCTTCAGGGTGACCCGAACGAATAAACATTTGTTGATAAAATGGGCTTTTAGGATAATTACTCAATTGCTCTCTTACAGCCTTTCTAACCTGATCTATATCATCATGAACGCATATTGGTGCATGAACAATCAATGGAGGAACAGCTCTATCAACTTTTGCTGCACCAATTTTCATAGCTGGAAGAGCTACATCCCTAAGATAAGTTCCAGGACATACCCAACTTATTGCACCATCACTAATTTCACCACATAACTCAAAAGACTTAGCGCGTAAAGCTGAAGCCATAATAGGAATTCCTAAGTTTGGTTCACCCATAACTCGAGCATGAGCATGATATTGCTTACCATCAAATTCAACTTCACCTTTTTCAAGCATAGCACGCACAATGAAAATATACTCTCTAAGATTCGTTAAAGGTGCTACATGGTCAATTCCATATGTTGCCTCTATGCTCACTTTGTGAGAAGGACCCAAACCTAAGCGAAATCTACCAGGAGCTAGTTGATTTATAACCTGAACCTGCTGAACAGTTGTAATTGGATGCCGTGGATAAGTTGGAGTAATACAAGTACCTAAAAGAATAGATTTCGTTGCCATAGCAGCCGCAGCAAAAATAGTTAAACCATCTATACCAGCACCACCTGTTGTTAACCAGGCAGCTTTTATGCCAAAATTTTCAAATCTGATTATCTTATCTATTACAGCTTTGCTATCTCCGCCCATAGCCGTAACTCCAATCTTACCAAACATTATCAACTCCTAAATTAAAAATATACTCATAATAAATCCATAAATAATACGATAGTTAAATTCTTAATATATCTATCGTATTATTTAATTGCAAAACCAATTCGAATTGATGTTTCTACATCCAAAGAACCAGAAATAATTGGTGTGTCGAATGCCATTTCAGACATAATCTGTGATGACTTAAAGGTTGGAGCACCAATCACAGGTTCACTTCCATTTTCAGTTATATAGATTATTGGACCAAGCTTCATTTCCGTTAGGGCTTCAAGCTGTCTTGCTTTATCCATAACTTTTTTGACAGCAAGTTCCCTAGCTTTAGTCTCCAAAATTTCGACGTCTTCAATCGAGAATTTAATTCCATTAATCATAGTATCCTTACCGCCTACAGCCAAAGAACCATCAACAATTTTTCCAATTCGAGATAGATCACGTAAAATAATACTTAAAGTATTATTGACAACATAACCATTTATGATTCTTTCCTGATCACAATTTTTCAAGCAATTACTATTAACTTTTCTCCAAACATACTCTGGAGTCATCGATAAATTTGCTGTTCTTATATCGTCTTCAATGATTCCATCAGTTAGCAGATATTTTATAATTCCAGACATTGATTCTGCTGAATCCGCACGTGCTTCGGAAAGGGTTTTACGCCTTACTTCTACACCAAGTGATACAATAGAAATATCTGGCTTAGCTGAAATTTTCCCTTTACCAGTAATCCAAACACCATTTTGCGAACTACTGCTTAGATTAAGAGATGATTTAGTGTAGATATCTTCATTTATTGCTAGATTAGATTGAGTATTTACTTGCTTAGAAATGCCATCTTGAGAAGAACATGAAATGCAAATTAAAATATATACTAACAGTAAAAGAATATTTGAACGAAAAATCATTTAATTTACTACTACTACTTTAAATTGCGATAAAGCTACTAATTACTATGACCTATTGCGACGTACAGTTCTTAAATAAAGAATAAATATAATACCCGTTATTACAGAAAATGACACAAAATATATAAGACCATTAAAACGATTTTCCGCTTGCACAGAATCAGAGGCCATAACTGGGGCATCAGCAGGATTTAATTGTATGACTTTTTCAATATTTATATCGGATACAACCAATTCTGAGCTAGCCATGAATGACTGCATTACTGGCATAGCGCCTTGTGGAGTCTGAGAGGCCGTAAATATTCCACCACCTACTACAACTAAAAACAAAACTGCTACATATGCGAGAACCTTAGCAGGGGCAGCAAAGGTTATCTTATGGGCAGCATGTTTAGAAGTTTTTGGCAAAGTGAATTGTCTTGGAGGTTTAACTGATGGAAGTGATTGCAATACCAATACTGTCTCACGAAGTTGATCTAATTGCGAAGAGCAAAATGAGCATGCAACAAGATGGACTTCGGCATTGATAAAGGAATTACCCGAAAGACCGTTGTCGATAAGCTCTGAGAGCCTTTCGCTAGTTAGATGTTCTGTTTTGATACTTGAGAATAAACCCATTTTAAATCCCCCATTAAATATTCTAACGAAATTGAGTAGGTAAAAGTTCCTTTTGTTTCACTAACTGCCTGCGAACTGCCTCTCGGGCTCTACTCAGACGGGATTTAACTGTACCAATTGGAGTATCAAGAATATTTGCCGCCTCTTCATAGCTCATACCTTGAACATCTACAAGAATTAAAGCGAATCGTTGGTCTTCAGGTAATTTTAATAGAGCAACTTGAATTACCCCAGAAAGTTCTTTGCGAATAGCGAAATTGTCAGGAGATTCCAAGTTGCTTATCAATACACCCTCAAAAGTCTCTTCTATGAGTTCCAAAGATTGACTTTTCCGAAGTCGGGGAGAACGGAGATAATCTCTGCAAGAATTAGAGGCAATCCTAAACAGCCACGCGCGAAAATTACCTTCTTTAAACCGTTTAATATTTTTATATGCAGAAACAAACGCTTCTTGAGTCATATCTTCAGCAGAAGAAGGATCCCCTAGCATACGATAGCATACATTAAATATTTGCCCTTGATATTCTAAAACCAAGACATTAAATGCTTCAACATCGCCATTTTTACTAGCCTGAAGAAGCGCATTCTCATCCATAATCATCCGCCAATTAACATGCACCAATAAAGTTACTGTAGGTAATTTTATACTAATTCATACAACGCGCATACTATCAAGTAAATTACCTAAATATTATACTAAATCACATGAAGCAGCTTTATTTATTAGAATGTTTCTGAAAATTTGGGACGTAATTATAAAAAACATTATTATTGATACTCTAGAAACGGTCCTAGTAGCTATGGCAGTTTTTCTTATTCTGCAAACATTAGTTGCAGGATCGCGTGTAGAGGGATCTAGCATGGAGACCTCTTTGCCTCATAACTCTTACGTTCTTATTAACAAAATGAGGTATCTTCAGCCAGTGTTTTGGACAACTTCAAGCTCAAGAGTTAACGATTCTACTTACCTATTTGATGCACCAAAAAGAGGTGAAATTATTGTTTTTCATTCACCATATCCAAATAATCCTGATTACGTAAAACGTGTCATAGCAGTTCCTGGTGAAACTATAAGTATAAAAAACGGAACGATCCTGGTAAATGATAGGCCCTTGGAAGAACCCTATATAACCAATAAAAGTGTTTCCAATATGCAACCTACTATAATTCCACCAGGAGAGATTTTTGTTCTTGGAGATAATCGATCTTACAGTGAAGACTCTCGCTCATTTGGCCCCATAAGCAGAGAAAGTATAATTGGTAAAGTATGGTTTATAGTCTGGCCACTTAACTCTAAGTTAAAATAAATTTCCAAATATTTTTATTAAAATTTACCTCTTCGGTCAATGGTAGTTAATTTATATATCTGTTATCATATATTTATCATGCTTTGTATCACATCTTGGGCCGTTAGCTCAGCTTGGTAGAGCACCGGACTTTTAATCCGTGCGTCCAGGGTTCGAATCCCTGACGGCCCACTTTAAGAATTAGTTTTTCTGCAATTTATTTATTTTATAAGTTATAGAGATGACATAATTCATAGAAACATATTTGAAATCACAAAGTTTTTTTATGATTGATTATTCAATTCATAAATTTTCATTATTCATTGTATAGGGACATCGATTCATCAAATATTCTTACTACCTAACTACCTACGCAATATCGGATAAATCTAAAGCTGCCTCTTCTATTGTGACAATAATACATGGTAGAGAAGGATTCTAGTGGAATATGCAAATGATAAACTAGACCTCGTTAGAATATGGATATGTATATTCATATTCAGAAAAGTTTACTACGATTATTAACGATTTAAATACAATGAAGCAATTGATTTAGCGTAAGTAAAATATTTTCTCTCTCGGCTAGGCAGCCTAAGAGTTATATTAATTTAAAGATAATTGATTCAATCAACATTCCAAATATTCCTACTAATTAAACTAAACTATTTTTCTCCTTGCATCAATAAAACTTTTTATAAAACTTGTTATTGACAAAGAAGATGATCCAATCATAACTAGAACCCTTACTAGGCCAAGTCCGCCTGCGTCAAGTGATTTTGGCAATCTCATTCCAACTAGAGCCAATAAAATTATTAAAGTTAAAAGCACAGCAATATGTGCAACAGTTTTATTTAAATCTGGTTTTCTTGTGGATATTAAAAAACATAGAAAAAGGCTTACTCCAAAAACAACAGGAATGAGCGCAGTTGGAGATAATACTTCAAAATACCCCCATAAACCCATTACGAAAAGAGATATTGAATTCAGAAAATTAGCTTTAGTTGGATTCATCATCATTTTTATTATATTCCTTTCAATATAATTGAATTCTTATTAAGAAAAACTAATTATATACGAAAATAAAATTTCAGTTCCTATTTAACTTTAAATAATTAGTTTTTTATCGAAATAACTCACTATGTGCTATGAATATTTAGAGCTTGAATCTATGGCATTGTCAATATCAGCAATCAATTTAATTATCAATTTTATCCGAGAGGTTTTTATTATCAGGAATAATTATTCCCATCATATATTTTTCATCAGTAACTCTAATTTCATGACTTTCCTTATATTTTTCATCTATTTCAGCCATACTTAAGCCTTCGCTAATGACATTAACAACATCCTTAAATAGCGTCCTTATTTTTAGACTTCTTTGAATTATCTCCAAAAGACTTTCTGGTACGTAAAAAAGTAATAACCCCCATTGCAATAACTAAAATTACTAAAATCAAAAATACTGCCATTTCGCCAGAGCCTCCTTCATCGCCCTTAACAGTATGTAAAGTTATATTATTCATGTCCAAATCGTGACTATATTTAAATATCATTGATTTACCTGAAGCATTAGAAAAAAATTAATATATCTATCTACCTATTAATTATTATAATAGATAGATAGATATATAGTGATTTATTTACGGAATTAGACTAGACCTTCCTACGGAACAGCATTAAACATTTGGATTTAAAATGAAAAGCGAATTAAGCAATTCTTAGAAAGATTAAAGTATCTCTGGACTCAGAAATCAATAAGTTTTGATGGAAAATTTTGAAAATTAGATACTGTTTCAATTTATCTTAGCAGCAGGATATTGCCACACTCACCAATTTGACACACCGGCCCCAGAATTTCGATGTACCCAAAAGTAATATTTAATAGCAATAGATCTAAAGATTATTTTAAGCAAAAGGATATATTGCACTAGATTATTATGATACAACGCAAAAAAATACATAGAGGAATTAGAGCAAGTGGAGAGTATAAAAAAGAGTTAATAAAGTTAATAGATAAAATATACATAAAGTGTTTGCTGTTAAACTATGTTCGTTTAAAATAAGATGGACTACAATAGATGCTGATGTCTGCATACTGAAATCGCTAACACTTTTTTTAAGGGGGGCACATTGACAACCATATCAGATAATCAATCAAAACGAGGACAGGAGAATTATCGACTTATAGGTGGTAGGCCTATACGTCATGACGGTGTTGATAAAGTTACGGGCAGAGCAAAATATGCTGCAGATATCAAGATGGCGGGAGTGATCCCCGCTAAGGTTCTTCGAAGCCCTCACGCTCATGCAATTATTAAAAATATCGACATTAGTAAAGCTCTTAAATTAGATGGCGTATTGGCGATTGTAACAGGTCGCGATATGCCTGCTGTAGCAGACAGACAGATTAACCTAGGCGAAGAAATGGGAAACTTACGATTAATTTCAGAAAACTGTCTTGCTCACGACAAGGTTCTTTATCAAGGCCATGCAGTTGCTGCAGTTGCTGCAGTTGATGTGAATATTGCAGAGCAAGCGCTTAAGCTCATAGAAGTTGATTATGAAGTATTAAAGCCAGTTCTAAGTGTCCAAGAAGCGATGGCAGAGGATGCGCCATTACTATTTGAAAATCGCCTTAAAACACAAGTTAGGGTTAACTCCGTATTAGATGGAAGTAAGCCTGCAAAATTTAGTAATATTGCCTCTCATATTAACCTTGAAAAAGGTGACGTAGAAGAAGGTTTTAAAAATTCTGACATAATAGTTGAACGAGAGTATACAACTAAAATGGTTCATCAAGGGTATATTGAACCACAAAGTTCTACTGCTTTCTGGTCAAGAGATGGCTACATTACTATATGGACTAGTACACAGGCACCATTTGGAATACGAGCTACGATTTCAGAATTGATGGATATCCCTGAATCAAATGTAAAGGTCGTACCAATGGAAATTGGTGGAGGATTTGGAGGTAAAATTGGCACCTATTTAGATCCAGTTGCAGCATTATTATCGAAAAAAGTTGGACATCCAGTAAAAATTTCTATGGGTCGAAAGGACGTCTTTGAAGCAACTGGGCCAACTTCTGGAAGTTACATGCGAGCAAAAGTTGGCGTAACAAAGGATGGAAAAATAAAAGCAGTTCAAATGTTCGTTGCTTTTGAAGCTGGTGCATATCCAGGCTCTGCAGTCGCTGGAGGCGCAAATTGCGTCCTATCTCCTTATAACGTAGAAAATTTCAGAATTGATGGATATGATGTTGTTGTAAATAAGCCAAAAACATCAGCATATCGAGCTCCGGGTGCTCCGATCACTGCTTACGCTCTAGAGCCTGTAATAGATGAGATAGCAAAGAAATTAAATATGGACCCTATAGACTTCAGATTAATAAATGCAACCAAAGAGGGAGATAGGAATGTAAATGGCATTGCCTTTTCTAAAATTGGTTGCATCGAAGTAGAGGAAGCTATAAAAGCCAGCGAGCATTACAATTCACCTCTTGAAGGTCCTAATCGCGGTAGAGGAGTTGCAATAGGATACTGGGGTAATGCTGGACTTCAATCTTCAGCTACAATTGTCGTTAATACAAATGGATCTATTAATCTAATAACAGGATCAGTTGACATAGGCGGAACAAGAACTTCAGTAGCTATGCAGGCCGCTGAAATTCTTGGAATAGAAACTGAAGATGTCAACCCAACGGTTGCTGATACTGATTCAATTGGATGGACAGGTTTAACTGCTGGAAGCAGAACAGCTATGTCTACAGGACTTGCTGCAATAAATGCAGCTTATAAAATTATAGAAGAAATGAAACCGAGAGCTGGAATACTTTGGGAAACAAAACCTGAGGATGTAAATTTTTCAGATGGTGTATTCACCTCAGCTAATAACTCTGAAAATAAATTCACATTTAAGCAACTTGCAGGAAAGATTATGGCTACCGGTGGTCCAATTAGTGCATCGGCTTCTTCAAATCCAGCACATGTAGGAGTCTCATTCGCTGGACATATTGCCGATGTTGAGGTTGATGCTGATACTGGAAAAGTCACAATTTTACGTTATACAGCAGTACAAGATGTTGGACAAGCTGGTCACCTCAGCTATGTTGAGGGTCAAATGCAAGGTGGTGCAGCTCAAGGAATCGGATGGGCCTTAAACGAAGAGTACTATTATAATGAGCAAGGTGCTATGGCTAATTCAACGTTCCTTGATTATCGAATGCCAATAGCTCTTGATCTACCAATGATAGAGACTATAGTTGTTGAAGTGCCCAACCCAGGACATCCTTTCGGTATTAGAGGCGTAGGTGAAGTTCCGATTGTGCCACCAATGGCAACAATCGCGAATGCAATCTCGAATGCAATAGGCGTAAGAATAACTGAACTACCAATGAATCCTCGTGTTATACTCGACGCAATAAATAAAAAATAAAATGTACAAAGTTAACGATCTTCTTGAAAGAAGATCGTTAACTTTGTACCGAAAGTTGCAATAATGTCAGTTCTTGCAAAAATCACTCAAATTCAGCAAGAAACTCCCCTTATACGCTCATTTAGACTAGAATTCGAAACCAGTGATTTTTCATTTCTTCCTGGCCAATGGGTTGATTTCTATGCAAACATTGAAGGGAATCTTAAAGTTGCGGGCTATTCGATCGTATCCTTACCTTCCCAAAAAAGCTTTATCGATATAGCTGTAAAAAAAATTGGCACTAATCCTGTAACAAATTATCTTCATACTAATGTAAAAGTTGGAGATATTGTTTATGTGGACGGAGGCTATGGTGATTTCTACTTTACAAAAAAAATGGGAACTTCTGTAGTTTTAATCAGCGGCGGTATAGGTGTAACTCCACTGTTAGGAATATTAAGGTACATACAAGACGAAGCACCTGAAGTAAAAGCGACAATGATCTATAGTGCTAAAACACAAAACGAATTCCTATTCTACGATGAATTTTTAAAAATTATGAATAAAAACAATAATATAAATTGTATTTTTACTATAACTCAGTCTGAAGAAACTGAATCTTGGAATGGTCATAGAGGCAGAATCACTATTGACTTAATTAATAAAGCAAATTTAAATCCAAATACGATTTTCTACATATGTGGGCCCCCTAAGATGGTAGAAAATTTAAATCAACTACTACTCATAAGCAAAATCCCAGATAAACAAATACATATCGAAACGTGGTAATAAATGCTATTGCTAAATATGATCCATGCTGCAAAATTAAATAAAAACTATTATCAAAGAATTGCAGTGGATGCTGAATCTACCACAAAAACATTTATGATAGTTGTCTTAATGTCGATAGCATCTAGTATGGGGATATTCAGGCCAAACACACTATTAGATCTTTTTGGATCAATAATCATTACCATATTATTATGGATGCTATGGGTACTTATAGTTTACAACCTGAGTAATCTTTTTTTACCTAAATCGCGTCAAATACAAGGCTGGGGTCCATTATTCAGAACACTTGGTGTAGCTCAATCTCCAGGCTCACTACATTTGATAGGGGCATTGATTTCCCCTGGATTAATATCAACTGGAGGAGCTCTAAGTTTTTTACTTGTGTGGGCTATAGTAGTTTGGCAAATATCTTGCTCTGCTTTTGCTATTAATTCACTCATTGAAAATCATTACAATGGAAAAGTAGCTATTGGAATTACTATTACTAGCTTAATCCCTTTTGTGGTAATAATTCTTGTACTATTGGCTATTTAGAGTAGAGAGTGCAGAAAAAAATGCTGCACCCTCTACTCTACAACTACTTAACTATCCCATCTTTCCTCAGATCCGAAGTTTGATCAGAAGAATATCCTAATTCTCCAAGCACTGCGTCTGTATGTTCACCAGTAATAGGACCAAGGCTACGAACTGTCGCTGGAGTATCTGAAAATTTAGGTCCAAATCCTACGTGCTTAACTATCTCTCCATCAATCTCTCCCACGTTCATAATCATCTTACGAGCTTGAACATGACTGTCATTTTCCATATCATCAATATCAAGAACACGTGCTACTGCAATATCTCCAGCATTTTGTAAATAATCAACCCACTCATCGCGAGTTTTAGTTTTAAAATCAGCAGCAAAAGCAGCAAATTGTTCCGGATGTTTAGATTTATCATGCTGGAATGGAACAAAATCTTCATGGCCTAAAGCCTTACATAAGGGTTCCCAGAAATGAGCTTCCATGCAACCTAAGCTCAAATATTTTCCATCACTACACTGATATGCACCATAAAAAGGAACGGCACCAGCTGTAGCTGTTGTACCACGTCTTCCTACTTCGCCTGATGTAAAATAAGAACTGATCATCGAGGATATAAGATAACTAGAACCATCAGACATTGAAATATCAACATTTTGACCTTTACCAGTTCTTTCGCGTGAAAATAGCGCACCTAAAATAGCCATTGCCGCATGAAGTCCTCCACCTGCAAAATCAGCAACAATATTTTGTGGTGGAACTGGAGGACCACCTGCATTTCCAATCAATGATAAAGCTCCACCTACGGAAATATAGTTAATATCATGACCTGGAACTAGTCTCAATGGGCCAGTTTGGCCAAATCCAGAAATCGAACAATAGATCAATCTAGGATTAATAGCACTCAAAGTCGCATAATCAACATTTAAGCGATCCACCACACCTGGGCGATAGCCTTCAACAAGAATATCTGCATCTTTTACAAGCTTATATAAAATCTCTTTACCTTTGGATTCTCGAAGATTAACTGATATACTTCTCTTGTTTCTATTTAACGCGTTAAAAGCTGCCGCTCTACGAGCCTGTTTCTTTTGCTCAGGAGTTGCGACCCCTCCACCATCTGTTGGCGGTTGCTCAACACGAAGCACATCTGCCCCAAGATCACCCAGTATCATCGTACAAAATGGGCCAGGAGCCATCCTCGTCAAATCGACCACCTTGATACCTTCTAAAATTGTTGTCAAATTATCCTCCTAAATTACTGACTGACATCAAAAAATGTATTCTATCCTCGAAATGCTTAAAACTAAAGATAACAACTAAACTAAGAATTAGAAATTTGTTCTGCTATTACACTAATTAGTATCTTTATGTCGATATTATCTAACTTTGACAAAGAAATGTTATATCGCTCTGGATCAACATAATCCTTAGTCAAAATCTTTAAATAAGGAATTCTAAACAACCACCAAGCAGACAATCCAACCAAACTTGTCGTTAAAGCCATACTCGTGAAAACTGCTTCTGTACTAGCTATTAAAGCTAATAATCCAACTAAAAATGAAAGAGCTAACAATCCATTCCTACGGTTATATTTACACTCAGCCGAAAGTACATTCCCATAATTTAAATAATCTATTAATTGAGAATTTGACCCAACAGGAATACCATCAACAAGTATCCCTTGCGAAGAAAAAATGATTCTTTTATCAGTCAAACGCACGTTAGCAAAAGAAACTATAACAATTTCATTTAAAAAAATATCTTCATGATTGATGTCGTTATCCAATTTAAGAACCTCGTAAAATAAGCTTACTAATAATAATACAATCACAGGCATTGTTTCACTAAAAATGATAGTCTTTTATATTATCTACGTCATCAGCTAAAGTTAATCTTAAAAAATAAAAAGAGGGTTGCTAATGAGCAAAATAGGATTCATAGGTGGAACGGGCCCAGAAGGAAAAGGCTTAGGCCTTCGCATGGCAATGGCTGGACATGAAGTTATTCTTGGATCAAGAAATATTGATAGGGCCAATAATGCTGCAGAAGATATAAAAAAAATAGTTAACGAAAATCTCCTAATAAGGGGTGAATCCAACAATCAAACAGCTTTGGAAAGCGATATTGTTTTTATTACAATTCCCTATGATGGCCACAAAAACACATTGATAGATCTCGAATTAGAATTAAAAGGAAAAATAGTTGTCGATACAGTAGTTCCATTAAGAGTTATCAAAGGAAATTTTACATCTATTGCTGTTCCCGGAGGTTCGGCTGCAGAAGAAGCAGCTGTTAGTTTGCCAAACTCTAATATAATTGGCGCTTTCCACAACGTAAGTGCAATTGAATTAATTAAACCAGAAACTTCAATTAATTGTGACGTAATAATTACTGGGAATGACCTTCAAGCAAAAACTATAATAATGAAACTTGCGGAACAAATTAATGGCATCCGAGCGGTGGATGGAGGTAGAATCGAAAACTCAAGACAAGTAGAGGACCTTACCGTACTGCTTTTAAATATAAACAAAATTTATAAAAAACACTCAATGATCAAAATAGTCGGCCTATGATTCTTCCATATCCAAATAAATTTCATCACCAACTAAATTTATTAGATATGAATGTATATCTTCTGTCGAAGGCCCCTGAACGCATATTCCTGTTGAAACATTAAATCTGCTTCCATGCCAAGAACATTCAACTTCGCAGCCTTCGATCAAAACTCCATCGTCAAACATTGGTAAATCTTGATGTGGGCAATTGTCAGAAATAGCAAAAAATTCACCACCCACATTTGCCACCAAAACTCTTTCTCCTAATGCATCTACAAGTTTTATGGTACCGAGCTCAAAGTCACTTTTTATTCCAATTTTTACTAATTTCTTCAATTAAATCTCCTTACATCAACGACCAAAAAGAATTTCTACTCCTCCGGTACCAAGAGTCCAATAATACACTATATAAATACCTGCTCCTAGTAGAAGAATTTGTCCTGCGCGATTCACATATGGTAATACAATTTTAACAAAATCTTGAGCAGTTTTCTTTGAAAGTATAGAAATAATTGTAATTAAAATCAGAGCTAATCCCATTCCAAATGCATAGAAGATAAACATCCCTAAACCTTGAACAACTCCAACATTTGTCATAACGCTTACAACAACAACGAGAAAAATTGGGAGAGCACAGCTTAGCGAAACAATCGCATAAGCTACGCCAAATAGAAAAACACCGAGGGTACTGTTACCCCAATCCAATCCGACGCGACTAGCCATCAATATGCCCAATGATCGACCTGAAATTATTAGCCATAAAGAAAGAAAAACAATTATTACTCCTGTAACAAGTCCGGCAATAGGAATGTAATTAATTATCAGTGTGCCACCAGAAGCGACAATAACCCCAACGCTACCGAATGCAAATACAAATCCCAATGTACTCACAACTCCATTTAAAACGCCTTTTATAACTGCCAAATAAATCGGAATTCGTTCATTTGACCCTATTAATTGATAACCTATGTATGCAGGAAGCATTGCTGCACCGCAAGGATTTACAAGTGCAAGCATTCCTGCAGAAATGGCATATAAAATTGGTAAATCCAAATTCTTAATCCAAATAATGTTTCTATAATAAAATTTGCACAATTGTAACATTAAAATATTAAACCTCTAAAGATTATTAATCAAAATGAGATTGACTCATGTCCATAAAAAACATTAGAATAGATTATGGAAACAAGGTTGTTCAAACAAATTCAACGAGCATATGGATTTGATGAGGTGGCAATTGCTCCTGGCTTAGTCACCCTGAACCCTGAATTTTCGGACACTTCATTTTCAATTGGTGAACATCGTTTTGAAATCCCATTAATTGCTTCCGCAATGGATGCTGTAGTTTCTCCTAATTTTGCTGGTCATATGTCGAGTTCAGGTGGATTTGGAGTTCTTAATCTTGAAGGGATATGGACCAGATACCAAGACGCAGAAAGTATTTTACAAGAAATAAGCAATACTCCTTTAGAAAAAATTACAACTTTGTTCCAAAAACTTTATAGTCAACCAATCAAAAATACTTTGATTGAGCAACGAATAAAAGAAATAAAATCTACTGGCGCCATAGCTGCAGTTTCCATTACACCGCAACGAACTAAACAATTCTCGAAAATGTTAGTCGAAGCTGGCGTAGATATCTTAGTTGTCCAAGCTACAGTGACGACTGCTCGTCATACCTCAAAAAGTGAACGTGGTTTAATCTTATCTGATCTAGTAAACGAATTAGATATACCCGTTATTGTCGGAAATTGTGCTACTTATGACGTAGCAATGGAACTAATGAAAGAGGGAATTCACGGATTATTAGTCGGCATAGGCCCTGGAGCTGCATGTACAACTAGAGAAGTAGTTGGGGTTGGAATTCCACAAATAACTGCCACACTTGAATGTGCTGCTGCTAGAGAAGATTATTACAACCAAACTGGAAGATATGTCCCAATAATTACAGATGGAGGAATCCGTACTGGTGGAGAATTATGTAAAGCATTGGTTGCAGGAGCCGATGGGGCAATGTTGGGAACTCCATTTGCACAAGCTTCTGAGGCTCCAGGCTTAGGTTATAACTGGGGGATGGCTACTCCTGATCCCGCTTTGCCAAGAGGAACGCGGATAAACGTCGGAACAAGAGGTTCTCTGAAAGAAATACTTTTTGGGCCATCACTTCTTACTGATGGAACAATGAACTTTATTGGAGCTCTTAAAGTATGCATGGGTATGGTTGGAGCAGCCAATATAAGAGAACTACAACAAGCCAACCTGATTTATGCCCCTGATATCAAATCTGAAGGTAAGACATTTCAGGCTGCTCAAAAAGCTTAGTTAGTAATTAATAAAGTAATTCTTAGGTTTAGTTAAACTACATGGGCAATACTTCAGAAATACAATTTATTCAATTTGGAGCTATATCTCTTTTTATTATATTTATAGGTTTATTAATATGGGGAATTTTTGAATTAAAAAGAGCAATTCGAAAAGGAAATTTAAGAAGAATTCAACTTTCTAGTGGTAATGCTGTTGACTTGCAATCAGAAAGAATGTTCTCTATTGTTGATAACATTATCGGTGAAACAGGGCTAACGATAACTGACTTGAACCCACAGGGAGTTGTCTATGCAAAAAGTGATTATTGGAAAGCTACCTCTAACAGTCCTCGGTCGATTCAGAAAAATTCAAAGGTTATTGTCCTTGAAATGAATGGTTCCGATTTGATAGTAAAATCACTAGAAACTCAATAAATCCTTACCTTAACAGCGGAGGAAAATATGATAAGAATTTTAAACTTTTTGATGGATTATGAACGAATAATTAGATTTCGCTGGGGTAATTTTGAAGGAGTAAAGGGACCTGGACCGGTATTTATGATCCCTATTATTCACTCTGGTATAAAACTTGATTTAAGGACACAAGTAATAGATATTCCGAGGCAAACTAATATTACAAAAGATAATGCCCCTATATATGTAGATTTTCTCATTTATCTTAGAATTATTGAAGAATATGCTGAGCGTGCCGTGTTACAAGTTCAAGATTACAGAGAAGCGGTGATCGGGTTAGCAACCACAACCTTAAGGGCTGTCATAGGTGACATTGACCTTGATGACGTTCTCTCGCAACGTGAACGAATTAATGATATTTTGCGAAGCAAACTTGATTCAGAAACTGAACGTTGGGGAATTAAGGTTACAAATGTTGAAATCCGTGAAATAGAGCCCCCAACAGATATCCAAGAAGCTATGAATAGGCAAATGTCATCTGAAAGAATTCGTAGGGCAGTAGTGCGAGAAGCCCAAGGCACAAAAGAATCTGAAATCACTATAGCAGAAGGTCAAAAGCAAGCTGCAATTTTAACTGCAGAAGGCCAAAAGCAAGCTGCAATTTTAACTGCAGAAGGCCAAAAGCAAGCTGAAATTTTAACTGCAGAAGGTTTCAGTGCTGCCTTAGGCCTTATAGAACAAATTGCTAAAGACATTAGCAAAGATACCCTTTCGCTACAATACTTCGATACTCTTAAGCAAATTGGAGCAAGCGAATCGACTAAATATATCTTCCCGATGGAATTTACAAACGCATTAAAACCGTTTATCGACAAAACTAAAAGTGAATAAAAATTAGATATAATTTCATTGAAATTATATCTAATTTTTATCTTTCGATTACTGCAAAATTCCGTTCTCTTTTAATATCTCAATCTCATTACTGTCCATTCCCAATATATCTGAAAGGACCATGTCAGTGTGCTCTCCAATAGAAGGGGCAGCAAATTGATTATCAGGTGTTTTCGAAAGGCGAAAGCTTGGTCCATCGTATGGGACATCGCCCATGGTGCTATGTTTCAGAATTCTGAAGTGATTTCTATGAATTAATTGTGGATCTTCATATAAATCTCTTGTATTGGCAACAACTCCTGCAGGCACACCAAGTGATTGTAATTTATCCTGTAAGCTCCATGGCTCGAAACTAGCAGTCCACTCAGACAAATTCATGTCAATTTCATCTTCATATTCTTTTCTGCCAGCAAACGTTAAAAATTTTGTATCTAGGGACCAAGTCGGTTTCCCCATAGCTTCAATAAGACTTTCCCATTCTTCATCATTAGAAATTGCTATTGCGATCCAGCGATCATCACCATCACATTGGAATGCCCCATGGGGCGCATGTTCATTGGATCTGTTGCCTTGTTTCTGAAAAATCCTACCATTTACAGTGTATTCCATCACTGAAATAGCAGAAAATTGAATGCCAGATTCAATTTGAGATTGATCAATATACTGACCTTTCCCTGTCTTACGTCTGTAATCCAATGCACCAACTAGAGCTGCAGTTAAAAATCGAGGAGATACAAAATCAGTATAAGCTCCATATACATAAGTTGGGCCTCGATCAGGCCATCCAGTAATAGTATAAAATCCGGCAATACCACCACCTGTATTACCAGCTCCCGCAAAAAGGGCATGTGGCCCTGTTTGACCTTGCTGACATGTGCTAAACATAATGAGATCAGGTTTAATCAGCTTTAAGCTTTCATAATCCAAACCCCAATTTTTCATAGCTTTCGGTGTATAGCTTTCAGCTACAATATCAGCCCATAAGACAAGTTTTTTTGCAATTTCTATAGATTCTGGTTTAGACATATCCATAGATAAGCTATATTTACTAGAGTTAAAATTTGCAAAAAATTGACTACTATTAATTCCAGGAACTCCATTCAAAGCTGGTTGCCCTAATCTTAAGCTATCAGGTCGTGTTGCTGATTCAACGTGCACAACGGTAGCTCCATGATCAGCTAAGTACTTTACAGTTATAGGCCCTACGCCAATCCAAGCAAAATCCGCAATTTTTATTCCTTCAAAAACTTTGCTGGTCATCCTTCTCTCCTTCATTTAATTAATTCTAGATAACTAAATTTTTCTTTAATTCCTCAAGAAATGAATTATCAATTGATAATTCATTTTGGTAAATCTCATCATTATGTTCACCAATGGTTGGAGCCGAACGATGAATTACTATTGGAGTTTCACTCATTCTAAGAAAAGGACCAGGTAATCGAATCGACTCCTCTAAATATGGATGATAGACATCAATAAGGTATTCTCTTGCAGCTAGCTGTTCACTTTCTGCAATATCTTGCCCATTAGTTGCAGGACCTAACCGTAATTGCCTTTTCAGTCCTTCAGCAAACAACTCTACCTTAGTTTTAGTCAACAGGAACTCTTGGACATTACCTTCAACCTTATCAACGACATCTTGAGCAACGGAAGTTCGATCATAATCAGTAGCCCAATTTATATTTTTGATAAAATCGGAGGCCATACCTTCAGATTCCATCCAATCAACCATTCCCTGAGCAACACGTCTCTGGGAAACTGCAGCTCCACCAGAAATAGCAAAAACGATAAATCCGTCTTTACAAACCCAAGTTGAACGCATCTCAACTCCGTTTGGGTTAACATTCTTCATATTATTTCTTCTTTTATAGGTACCCAGTAAAGGCCAATATCCAGTAGCATCCATATTTGTCCAGATTACACATTCTTGAATAGAAACATCAACATGTTGACTTTCCCCTGTTCCTTCTCTGTGATAATAGGCAATCATTGAAGCAGCTGCACCTTCAACTCCACCATGCAAGTAAGATTGCGGAATTCCAGGTCGAACTGGTGGTCTATCAGGATCGCCAGTCATATACATCAATCCGCCTCGAGCCATATTAATAAGATCCGATGTTTTATGGCTCGAATGTGGTCCATTTTGACCATATGGAGTTATTGAAGTCAAAATAATTTTTGGATTAATTCTCACCATCTCATTATAACCAAATCCAATACTATCAAGATAACCAGGGTCAAACGATTCAATAACAAATTCAGCTTTTTGAATTAATTTGATTAAAATATCTTTTGATAAAGGTGAAGAGATATCTAAAGTAATCCCTCTTTTATTCATATTACAAAAAAGCCAAGGAAGACTTTTTTCAGAATGAGGATCGTCATGAAAAAAAGGACTAGTCAATCTTCCTATATCCCCTCCAGGGGGTTCTATTTTAATTACATCTGCACCTAAATCCGCAAGAACCTTTCCGCACATATACCCTTTAACATCGGTCAAATCCAATACTAGACGCCCTTGCAATATACTATCTTGAGCACTCACAGTAGCCATAATTCCCTCCGCCTCAAACTTTTAGGTCAAAATTACCACACGATTCATTCATAAACAAGTACAAATTGGAACAATAAAGGTTTGACAGAAATAGAAATCAAAACATATGATGCAGGTTAAACATAGAAATATTAAGAGGACATAATGCAGATTTATACTGGGCTCAATACAAAAAAACTTGCAGCCATACCTGTTTTGGCAAAAAAGGCAGAAGACTTGGGATTTGACGGTGTAGGATTCGGTGAAGTAAGCGTTGATGCATTTCTTCCAGCTACACTTTCTGCTACTTCCACCAGTCGCTTGATCGTAAGTACTAGCATAAGCCTCGCATTTGTTCGAAGCCCCATGGCTACCGCTTATACAGCATGGGGAATTCAAGAATTATCCAATGGAAGATTTGAATTGGGTTTAGGAACTCAGGTTAAAGCACACAATGAACGCCGCTTCAGTGTTCCATGGGTAGCTCCAGCTCCTAGACTTAGAGAATTGGTTAATTCAATACGGGCAATCTGGGACTGCTGGCAAAATGGAACAACGCTAAATTTCAAAGGAGAGCACTACAATTTCAGCTTAATGCCTCCAGAATTTAATCCTGGACCTTTAGCCTGTGGAATTCCTAAAATTAATATAGCTGCAATGAACACCAACATGATTCAGTTGGCAGCAGAAATAGGCGATGGATTTCTTCCTCATGGATTTAATACCTCAAAGTATGTCAATGAAGTTACATTGCCGCACCTTGAAATAGGCGCAAAGCGAGCAGGCAGAACACTGGAAGATTTCACAATAAGTGGTGGTGGATTTGTAGCAAGTGGCCTTGATAATAAAGAAGTTGAACGACAATTCGAAGTAGTACGTAGGCGCATATCTTTTTACGGTTCAACGCGAGCCTACAGGCCCGTTTTAGAGATACATGGATGGGAAAAAATTGGCGACCAATTACGAGAAATGTCTAAAAATAATCAGTGGGATGAAATGCCTAGTTTAGTAACAGACGAAATGGTAGAAGCATTCGCTTTAGTCGGAAAATATAAAGATTTACCTCAAATGTTAAAAAAACGCTACCATTATGCTACCAGAATAAGCTTAGAATTTCCAAAAACAATGGAAGACGAGGAGGAAATTTTGGCAGCAATGATTGAGATAAAATCCTAAATATCATGGTTATTTTTATAATATGATAACTAATAACTTTAATGAGGAAAATAAAAATTTAGAAGTAGCGTTATATAAGCATGGCTCTGTAGCTCTCATAGGAAAGCCTAATGTAGGTAAATCTACAATCCTAAACTCAATATTAGGAGAAAGACTATCAATTACTTCTAGACGACCTCAAACTACTCGGCATAGAATACTGGGAATACATACTGGTGAATCCTACCAAATAGAATTTCATGACACACCTGGATTTTCTACTCATGCCAAAGACTTATTAAGTCAAAAAATGAGATCAAAAATCAGAGAAGTTTTAGGATTGGTCGATTTAATTTTACTAGTAGTTCCTCCATATTCTCCATCATTGGTGGAAAAAAAACTCATACAAGACATTCAAAAAAGTCAAAGTAGATCAATACTCGTAATTAATAAAATTGATCTAATACCTAAAACTTCTTTACTTCCGCTAATATCTTCCTATGAAGAATTACATAAATTTTTAGAAATAATTCCTATCAGCGCAAAAAAAAATTATGCAGTTTCTGCACTTATTTCTACAATTCTTAATTATCTACCATACGGAAGCCCAACTTATGGAGAAGAGGAAATAACAGACAGAAGTGAACGATTTATTGCTTCAGAATTAATTCGAGAGCAATTATTTCATCTTTTTGCACAAGAAATTCCATACGATACTGCAGTAGAAATTGAAACATTTAAAGAAAATGGTGGTAAAAATCAAAAAGATTTAATCGAAGCAGTTATTTATGTCAACAAGTCAACTCAAAAACAAATTTTAATTGGTTCAAATGGCGATAAACTTAAAATTGTAGGAACTAGATCTAGACTTAGAATAGAAGAGGCTTTGAATCGAAAGATTTTTTTAAGTTTATGGGTACAAGTAAAAGAACAATGGAAAAATAACCAATCTTTCCTTGAGCAAATCGGCTATTAGGCAAATTTTTATATAATTCCACTTCCTCAAAATGTTACAAAAATGTAATGCATCCGTAATCTCCAAGATAAATACGTAATGTACAATTAGGTTTTATCTCATTAGAAAGGAGAATATTTTTTAATGATTAAAATAGAGGCAGTAATAAGACCAGAAAAAATCAATCAGGTCACTGTAGCACTCTTAGATGTTGGTTGCGGTGGATTCCATTATCAAAATGTAACTGGCCAAGGCCGACAACAAGGAGTGGAAATATTTACAGGTCGAGGAGGGCAAACCGAAACTCGGGCAACCATGCCCAAAACGATTATCACAACGGTCATTCGAGATGATCAGAAAGATGCAGTAATTGATGCAATCATAAAGGCAGCTAAAACAGGAGATGAAGGAGCAATAGGTGACGGAAAAATTTTCATCTCTAGCATTAGTGATGCAGTAAGAGTTAGAACTCAAGAATCTGGTAATGATGCCATTTAATCAAATTTAATAGTTAATAGTACATAACTGTAATATTAACGTAATTCTTAAAAAATAATTCGGGTTTAAGCTAATATAGCGAAATTAAAATACGAAAGGATCTTTATATGGATAGTGGAAATTTGGCATGGATGCTTACTGCAAGCGCCTTAGTTCTTTTTATGACGCCGGGACTTGCATTTTTTTATGGTGGATTAGTTAGGGCAAAAAATATAGTCAACACAATCATGTTAAGCTTCATTTCAATGGGTGTTGTTAGTCTAGTTTGGGTTCTCTGGGGTTACAGCCTAGCCTTTGGAGAAGGTGGAAGTTTAATAGGAAACTTTGATCATTTTGCGCTTAGAGGACTCCCCGTAGGTGATGCAGACGCATTAATATTTGTAGTATTTCAGATGATGTTTGCAATTATTACACCTGCATTAATCACTGGCGCATTTGCTGAGAGATTTAAATTTTCAACTTATATGATATTTCTAGTTCTTTGGGTAACTTTTGTATACGCACCAATATGTCATTGGGTGTGGGCAGCAGATGGATGGTTATTTGGAAGAGGCGCATTAGATTTTGCTGGAGGTACAGTCGTACATATTAATGCTGGTGTGGCCGCAATCGCTGCCGCTTGGTTAGTTGGAAAACGCAGAAATATTGATAGAGGCGTTGAACCACATAATGTCCCATTTGTTGTTCTTGGAGCAGGAATACTTTGGTTCGGCTGGTTTGGCTTTAATGCAGGATCAGGATTAGCAGCAAATTATCAAGCTGTTAATGCATTCTTAGTTACTAATGTTGCAGCAGCTGCCGCAGCAGTTACATGGACAATAATTGCCCATGTAAAAACAGGTAAATTCAGCGCAGTTGGTACAGCATCTGGAGCAGTTGCTGGATTAGTAGCTATAACACCTGCTTCTGGTTTTGTAGATACTTTAGGGGCACTTGCAATAGGAATTGGTGCTGGTGCAATTTGCTACGGAGCAGTTCTTATCCGAGCTAAATTAAGCTTCGACGATGCATTAGAAGTATTTCCAATTCATGGCATAGGAGGAATATGGGGTGCACTAGCAACAGGTATATTTGCAGTAGAATCAATCGGTGGCGTAGCAGGTCTACTTGAAGGCAATGGTGGACAAATGATAGAACAATTCATAGCCGTTATAGCTACATTACTCTACTCTTTTGTCGTCAGTGTAATTATATTAAAAGTCTTAGATATCATACCGGGATTAGGTTTACGGGCTTCTGAAAAAGAAGAGGATGCTGGTTTAGACATTTCCTTGCATGGAGAAAGAGGATACGTTCAAGACGGTGCAGACTAAATAATCTACTTAATATAATAAAAAAGGGAGTTGTCATCGACAACTCCCTTTTTTATTATATTAAGTAGATTAAAGAAATTATTAATCCAAAACTTAGATTTATAACAAAAAATAAAAATCCATTAAATTTTGTATCTGTTATCCAAAAAAAACCTGGTTTAGAAATTTCTTTTGAATTAACTGCAGGGTGAAAGTTTGCAAAAAAACCAATCAAAAAACCAAAAAATATATACTGAAAAACTATCAAAAAAATTGTTGTTAAAATAAGTGATTGGTCAAATGAATATGTGTAAGCATAAACAATTCCTATAGATCCAGATGCTAAGAAGCAAAATAAGCTTCCAAAGAAATAAATCAATGAACTATCTATAAATACTACAGATCCCAAAAAATGAAAAGGATTCATACTAAACAATTTTGGAAATTTAAATTGCAACAAATATATACAAAATAAGACTATTGAACCAGAGAAAATGCCTACCACGGCACCATACAAAATTTCTAATAATTCCAAATGAATTCCTTTAATAGGCTACTTATCAATAGACTTACTTTAACCTTTAATAAGTATGGAGTCATATTTATTAAAGGTTGCAAAAAATTATGTTACTAATATATACTAAAATAAGTAAATTATATTTATAGGATAAAAAAATGGTACGTGGTGGAGAGGGGCCTTCTTTTGATGGAGGGCAGCTTTTTGATTCAATACTAAGCTTAATAAGAGCAATAGTCCGCAAAGGAATTGTTTTTTGGTTTATAATTTTTTCTATTTTGGCGATAATGTGGCTTGCAACGGGAATATATTCTGTTAAGCCAAGAGAGCAAGGTCTGATACAGCTATTAGGTGATTTTCAGCAGCAAACAGGGCCTGGCCTACATTGGAGAATTCCAAGTCCAATAACAAAGCTTGATCGAGTAGACGTAGAATCAATTCGTACAGCTACAATTGGCTATCGAGCAAACGAATCAGGATCTATTGTGGAGGTTCCACAAGAATCGTTGATGCTTACAACAGATAATAGTATTGTTGACGCACAAATGGTTATTCAGTATAAAGTCGGGAAACCAACAGACTTTATTTATAATATTACTAATCCTGAACAAGTATTAGCTACAGCAGCAGAAGTATCACTTAGAAGTATTATGGGGCGAACGCTCCTTGTATCAGCACTAACTACAGGTCGGAGCAAAGTTGAACTAGACACAAAATCTTTTCTTGAAGATTTATTGAATACATACCAAACAGGCATAATGATAGTTGACATGAAGCTACAAAAAGTAGATCCACCAGAAGAAGTAAAGGATGCATTTCAAGAAGTGACTAGAGCATTAGAAGACGAAACTAGATTGGAAAATGAAGCAAAAGCATATCAAGCTGACAAGATTCCTAAAGCTAAAGGTCAGGTCCAAGTTAAGATTCGAGAATCAGCCGGATATTATCAAGAAGAAGTTGAAAGATCTACGGGTGAAGCATTAAGATTCTTGGCATTACTTGAGGAGTATCGAAAAGCGCCTGAAGTAACAATTGAAAGATTGTACATAGAGGCAATTGAATCAGTATTTCAAAATACAGACAAAATAATAATTGACTCAAATATCGAGGTTTTACCTTTACTGGATGTATTACCAGAACCTCGAATAGGAACACAGTGATAAAATGATGAAACGAACTATGTTAATGATTCCAATACTTCTCTTTGTTCTAATATTTATTGGAACTCAATCAGTTTATATCGTAACCATGACAAATCATGCAGTTGTTACTCAGTTTGGTAAAATTGTTGCAACGGAAAGTAACCCGGGCTTAAAGTTTAAAACACCATTCATACAAAATGTTACGTATCTAGAAAAGAGAATACTCACTCTAGATACCCCAAGTCAAGAATTCTTAACTTCTGATGAAAAAAGAATACTTGTTGATCAAATTACTAGATGGAGAATTACCGATCCGAAGGCGTTCTTTCTTTCTGTAAGAACAGAATCTGGAGGAGAAGCTCGTATTTTGCCAATCATAGAATCTGAACTTAGAACACAAATCGCAACTAATTTATATGAGACAATGATTTCCGCAGAACGAGATCGAATGATGGAAGAAGCACTAGTTAATGTATCCAAACGTTTAAAAGAAAATATGATAGGTATAACTATCATAGATATACGAACAAAAAGAGCTGATCTACCAGATTCAGTTGAGCAATCTGTATTTAATCGAATGGAATCAGCACGGAGAATTGAAGCTGACAGATATAGAGCTGTTGGGCAACAAAATGCGGATACAATTACTTCAGAAACAAATAGGTCAGTAAAGGTTATGCTAGCATGCGCTGATCGTGTTTCTAAGCAAGTGACAGGAAAGGGTGATGCGGCTGCAATAGCAATTTTTGCTGAAGCATTAAGTCAGGATCCTGACTTTTATTCAGTAACCAAAAGACTTGAAGCGTATCAAACTAGTATTGGAAATAGAGATGATAAGTTAATTTTAAGTACTGATTCTAACTTTTTAAGTATGCTAAATGGTGTAATGAATCCTGTAGCTTCGATAGCAATAACTTCAGGGAGCATCAATCCACTAAGTGCTTCTCTTGTAAATCCTTACAATGAAACAGCAACGAACCAGCTGATAATACAATGCATTCCTGAATAGGAAGCATAAATTTATTTATACAATGAATCTGTCTTTGCTGCCATTATAAAATCATTTTTATGAAGGTTTTTTATTTTGTGAGTCCACCAAAAAATCCTGACATTTCCATACTCAGTAATTATGCGAGGATGATGTCCTTCCTCCTCGGCCTGAGCTCCTATTAAGTTTGAGAATTTCATTGCATCCTTAAAATTCTCAAAAGAAAATGAACGAGTTAATTTTGGAATCTCATCCTCAATGATTAAATCCCACTCTGGGACTAGAGCATGAAATTGTTTACTTTCTTCGTCAGTAACATGTGGAGAATCACGCCTACAAGCAACACACTTTTCAGAACTTAATAGCTGCATATTTCACCATTCCTTTTTAATACAGAAGCTGTGCATCATTGTGTTACATGCTACACTTATGTTTACAATAAATAAAATCTAAACGAAAGATAAATTATGGACAAGATTAATTTTGAAAAACATATTTTAGCAAATGGCCTTCAAGTTATTCTTCATGAAGACCACGTATTGCCAATAGTGTCAGTAAACGTTTGGTATCATGTAGGATCAAAGGATGAGCAACTAGGAAAAACTGGTTTTGCACATTTATTTGAACACATCATGTTCGAAGGTTCGAAGCACAATAATAAAAGCCATTTTGACTCATTACAAACAGTTGGAGCAACCTTAAATGGCTCCACTACCACTGACCGTACAAATTACTGGGAAAATCTTCCCTCAAACCATTTAGAACTTGCTTTATGGCTTGAGGCTGACCGTATGGGTTTTCTTCTTGATGCATTGGATCAGCAAAGATTCGATGTTCAAAGAAATGTAGTAAAAAATGAACGAAGGCAAAGCTATGAGAACAGTCCGTACGGTATGGCGAGCTTGAGGTTACAAAAAGAAACTTACCCTCTTCCACATCCATACCACTGGCCAACTATAGGCTTCCATGAAGACCTCGATGCTGCAAACCTAGAGGATGTAAAAGATTTTTTTCTTCGCTATTACAAACCTAACAATGCAAGCATTTGCATTACTGGAGATATAATTCCGAAGCAAACATTAGAATTAATTGAGAAATATTTTTCAGATCTACCTCCAGGACCACCGGTTGAACGGATCAAAAATATGGATTCACCTTTGCAAGGATCTAGCGAATTATTGCTTTATGATAACGTCTCTCTCCCGCGCCTTACTATTCTATGGCCTTCCGTGTCAAGATTTCACAAAGATGAAGCACCTTTATCAATATTGGCTGGAATATTAGGAGATGGTAAGGGGAGTAGATTATATCGATCATTAGTCTACGATAAGCAAATAGCTCAAAGTGCAGGATCTTATCATGATGCAATGGAAATCGCAGGTGACTTTCTAATAGACATAACTGCATCAAGCCCAAGTTCTTTTCAGAAAATTAAAAATGAAGCATATCGTGCAATTGATAATCTCAATTCTAACCATCCAAATAATTATGAAATAGAACGAGTAAAAAATAGGATTGAAATGCAATACGCCAGACAAATGGCAAATATTGGTGGTTTTGGAGGAAAAGCAAATAAACTTAATTCATTTAATGTGTACACGGGAGATCCTGAGCAAATCAATACCGACCTACAGCGATATCTTGAAGTTTCCGAAAGTGACGTTAAAAGAGTTATCGAAAAATACATTAGCTCAAGAAATATCGAAATGTCAGTGCTACCAATAGAATCTTACTCACGAAAAACTTTTATTATAGACAGATCTCTACAGCCACAGCCAGCACCTGAACCTACCTTTGCTCCACCTAAAATACACAAAGAAATATTAGCTAACGGAATGAACGTTTATGTTGTAGAAAAAAAGAATATATCTTCCGTGCTCAGTGGTTTAATAGTTAAAGGAGGATCATCGTTAGACCCAATTTCGCTGCCTGGAATTTCCGCTGTAGTGACAGCAATGCTTGAAGAGGGAACCACTTCCCGAACAAGTGAAGAAATTACTAATGAATTTGAATTTATGGGAAGTAGCTTAATTAGTCAAACTAGTCAAGAATTTTCATTAATTGGAGCTGAAGTTCTTTCAAAGCATTTTGAACAATCTTTATCAATCCTTTCTGATCTAATTATAAATCCAAGCTATCCTGAGCATGAACTAGAAAGGATTAAGAATCAGCGTATTGTCCATATAAAAAGGCTCTACGACGACCCCAATTCACTTTCAGAAATATTGTTCCCTTCAATACTTTATGGAGAAAGTTTTAAATATGGACATAGTCCAATTGGAACAGAAAAATCCTTAACCTCAATTAACCAGACTCAATTATATAGCCACTATAAAGCAACGTATAAACCAAAAAATACAAGCCTTATTGTTATTGGAAACACTTCTTTAAACGAAGTTATGAATCTTGTTAATCAAAAATTTGGTAATTGGACTGCTTCTGAAGATTTTCTTGAAAGTAACGAGATGCCTCCGAAAGAGTTCCCAAAAAAGATCGAAATCTTACTTGCTAACAAAACAGATGCTGCTCAATCGGTTATACGTGCAGGACATTTAACAATACCAAGAACACACAATGACTATGTATCATTAATGATACTCAATCAAATTTTAGGCGGACAATATACTGCCCGTTTCAATATGAACCTTAGGCAAGAAAAAGGTTATAGCTATGGATATAGATCTTGGATAGAATGGCATAACGAAGTATCTGCAATCATTGCCGGTGGAGACGTTCAAACAGATGCAACTAAGGAATCGATCTTTGAAACGATCAATGAATTTGCTTCCTTATCTGAGAAAAGACCAGTTTCAAATGACGAACTTGAAAATAGTAAGTCATCGATAATTCAGCAATTTCCTTTGTCATTTGAAAGTGTAAATCAAATCCTTGAGCGAATTGTTTCAATAATTTTATTCAATTTAGAAAATAACTATTACGATAATCATATCGATCGCATAACAAAAGTTAATCTCAGTGATATCCACAATGTAGTACAGTCGCATATCAAAGCTCAACAATTAAGAATCCTAGTAATTGGAGATCAAAAAGTTATTGAAAAAGAAATTAATCAATTAAATATTCCAGTAACGCTTATTCAGACTTAACATTAAGGAAAATATAAATTTTACAAAAAACTCACATAAGCCCTATATTTGTTATAATTACTGCAATTTTCATTACCTCTTTAATAGTATCAAATGTTATAGGTGTTAAATTAGCATTACTATTTGGCGAAATGCTACCTGCGGCAATTATTATATTTCCGATACTATACATTATTGGAGATATTTTAACTGAAGTATATGGATTCAAAATGGCAAGATCAGTAATATGGCTTGGTTTTTTTTGTAATCTGATTTTTGTAATTGCCATATGGATTGCAGGAATATTACCATCGGCAGAATTGTGGTCAGAGAATCAACAATCCTATGAAACTATCCTTGGAGCGACACCACGGATTCTAATTGCATCTCTAGCAGCATATACAATTGGGGAATTAATAAATTCATTAGTATTATCTAGACTAAAGATTGTTACAAAAGGCAAATGGCTATGGTCTAGAACTATCAGCTCTACAATTGTAGGGCAGGGGCTAGATTCATTAATATTCATAACAATAGCTTTTACCGGAACTCCAGGAATAGTCAGAATGATTCTTCTTCAATGGACAGTAAAAGTTACATATGAAATCCTTGCAACACCAATAACTTATTTAGTAGTAGGGTATCTGAAGAAAAAAGAAAGCATAGATGTTACTGATTACGAAATATCGATACTTCCTTTTGGAAGAGCGCATAATTAGTTTTCATCATGCGTTTTCATCATTTTTCTCATTCCGTAACAACGAAATCCTTCTTTGATAAAATCATCAGGCTTAACCTTTTTCATTCTTTCGATGAATTTTTCTCGGCCTCCAACCCTATCAATCCAATCCTGCATCTGACTACGATGAGCCATAACTGCATTAGCTTTCTGTTCAACGGTTTCAGTGATATCTACAAATGTATCAGGCTCTTCTGATCCCCAAAAATATATTTCCTCTACATTATGTCCTGATAAGCCATCTTCTATATGTTCAGGGTAATGTAACCGATCTCTTGCATAAGGAAAAACGGCATCTAAGCTAACTAAACCAGCAATACGGTGATCTCTGTGGATATAAAATGATTTTCTGAATGGGTCTGTAGTTAACAATATATCTGGTTTATACAGTCTGATATTGTAAACAAGAGCACTCCGAAATGGATGGTCATCTTCTAAGTTTCCATCACTAAACCCCAAATGAATAATATTTTTAACCCCCAATATCGAAGCTGCTTCTTCCTGCTCTTCTTTTCGTTTATTATTCAAATACTCCTGAGACATGTCTGTGTCTCGACCTCCTCTATCCCCACTAGTGGCAACTATATAGATCACTTCTTTACCAGCACTTGTTAGTTTTGCAATCGTTCCTCCACATCCAATTTCAGCGTCATCAGGATGTGGAGTGACAACCATAACGCGTTCAATTTCACCAAATATGTCCATGACTTATCCCCTTAATATCAATTAACTACTTATATATAATATCAGATATTTAATCCTAGAAAACTTGGACATTAAAATCAATTGGTAAGATTAGTTCACAAACTATATAATTATTCTTATATAATTATTAATCAATTCAGTTATTTTTCATGACACCATGATAAATTCGGGGATATCTTCTCCCATGTTCAACCGAAATGAACGAATACAGAGCCTAAAAAATTTATTAAATAAGCGTATTGTCATCTTAGATGGTGCAACTGGAACAGCGATCCAAGGCTTAAACCTAAAAGCTGAAGATTTTGGTGGTGAAGAATACGATGGATGTAACGAGTATCTATGTATCACAAAACCTGAATCAATAGCGCAAATTCACTATTCGTATTTTGAAGCAGGAGCCGATATAGCCGAAACAAACAGCTTCGGGTCTACACCTCTTGTCCTTAAAGAATATGGACTTGAACACAAGGCTTTTGAATTAAATTATCAAGCAGCTAAAATTGCTAAAGATGTAGCAATTTCGTTTGAAAAAAATAATATAGTAAAATTTGTCGCAGGTTCAATGGGCCCAACAACAAAGACTCTTTCGGTTACTGGCGGAGTTTCATTTGATGAACTAGTAGAATCGTACAAAATCCAATCAGAAGGACTTATTCAAGGTGGAGTTGATTTTCTCTTGATCGAAACAAGTCAAGATCCACTTAATCTCAAATCTGCACTAATAGGTATTGATCAAACTTTTGAAAGTATTGGATTTGAAGTACCCATAGCGATTCAAGCGACAATCGAATCAATGGGAACCACATTAGCTGGTCAAGATATTGAGTCATTTTATGAAACAATTAGTCATCGAGATTTGCTATGGGTTGGAATAAATTGCTCTACAGGTCCTGAATTTATGACTGATCATATTAAAACTATTTCAGAAATATCTAAATTTCCTGTTTCATGTGTACCAAATGCAGGTTTGCCAGATGAAAATGGATTATATTCAGAATCACCAGAACGAATGTCCTCAGTTCTTTTACGATTCCAGAAAGAAGGATGGATAAATGTAGTCGGGGGATGCTGTGGAACAACTCCAGAGCATATTAGAATAATTGCAAATAGTGCTATACATCAAAAACCAAGAAGCCTAATATCAGATATTGGAACAAAAATGTCTGGTTTAACAACAGTAACAGTCGATGAAGACACAAGACCCGTATTAATTGGTGAACGATTAAATGTATTAGGTAGCCGAAAATTTAAGCGATTAATCAATGAAGGTAAGATAGAAGAAGCTGCTGAAATTGGACGTGACCAAATTGAATGGGGCGCACAAATCCTAGATATCTGCCTGCAAGACCCTGACAGAAACGAAATGCAAGACATCAAGAATTTCCTAAAGGAAGTTACTAAAAAAATTCGATCCCCAATAATGATTGATACAACTGACAAGCAAGCAATGGAAGAGGCTTTAAAACTTACTCCTGGAAAATCAATTTTAAATTCAATAAATCTTGAAGATGGTCTAAAAAGATTTCAGGAAATAGTACCGCTTGCAAAGCAATATGGTGCAGCTTTAGTAGTTGGGTGTATCGATGATGATCCTATTCAAGCACAAGCAATTACTAGGGAAAGAAAATTAGAAATTGCCAAAAATTCATATTCAATACTTACTGAACAATTTGGTGTTAAGCCTGAAGATATCATCTTCGATCCTCTTGTTTTCCCAATAGGAACAGGCGATGAATCTTATATTGGCTCCGGGGTGGAAACCATAGAAGGAATCAAGCTAATTAAACAAGCATTCCCTCACTGTAAAACAGTTTTAGGGATTTCAAATGTATCATTTGGCCTTCCTTTAAATGGCAGGGAAGTTTTGAATGCTGTATTTCTTTACCACTGTGTTCAAGCAGGACTCGACATGGCCATTGTCAACCCAGAAAGACTCGAGCGTTATATAAGTATACCTGATGAAGAGAGGCAAGTTTCCGAAAACCTTATCTACTGGAAAGGGACAGATCCCATAGGAGATTTTGCTAATACTTTTCGAGGCAAAGAAGCATCAAAACCTAAGGTAAATATTACACTTTTACCTCTTGAAGAGCGTTTGTCAAACTATATAATAAGGGGCTCTAAGCAAGGTCTTATTGATGATCTTGAAAAAGCTTTAGAAACATACAAGCCATTCGAAATTATAAATGGACCCTTAATGGCAGGCATGGATGAAGTGGGTCGATTATTTAACGACAACCAAATGATAGTAGCGGAAGTTCTTCAATCTGCCGAATCCATGAAAGCTGCAGTCTCTTATCTTGAGCAATTCATGGATTCGGCAGATTCCATTGATAAAGGAAAAATAATGCTCGCTACCGTAAAAGGAGATGTGCATGATATTGGAAAAAATCTTGTTGACATTATACTCTCCAACAATGGATATACAGTTATTAACTTAGGAATAAAAGTACCGCCTGGAGAACTTATCAAAGCCTACAATGAGCATAAACCTAATGTTATCGGTTTATCTGGACTATTAGTAAAATCCGCACAAATGATGGTGGAAACAGCTCGAGAATTCAAAGTATCCAACATAACTGTTCCAATTTTAGTGGGTGGAGCTGCACTAACCAATAGATTTACTCGACTAAGGATTGCCCCTGAATACGATGGTCTTGTTGTATATGCCAAAGATGCAATGCACGGTTTAGGCATAGCTAATAAAATATTAAATGATGACGAGATGCAACTACTTAAAAAAGAATTAGATGATATCGCCTTGGAAATGATTAGCTCAACTCCAATAGATACGCCATACATCCGGCCAACTGAGAACCCTTCATTAACGATAACTACCGATATAGAACTCCCGCAACCTAAAATCTTAGATCCAATAATTTATACAGACTACGACTTAGAAGAAATTTTTTCGTATATAAATCCAGTTATGCTTTACAATCGACATTTAGGATTCAAGGGCAAGTTTGAAGAATCATTAATTGCAAATGACCAAAAAGCGATTGAATTATATGAATTAGTTAAAGAAGTTCAAAATGAGATGATTTTGAGAAAAGAAATTAAGGCTTCAGCCCTATACAGATTTTTCCCGGCATCATCAGAAAAAAGAACACTACTAATTTATGATGAAAATCGAAAAACCTCTATTGAAAAATTCGAATTTGGGCGCCAATCTACGGGTGACTTTTTATGTCTCAGTGACTATGTATCTTCATTAGAATCAGGTAAAAATGATCACATTGCAATGTTCATTACTTCAATAAGTGATTCTGCAAGATTATGGGCAGACGATCTAAAATTAGACGGTCAATTTCTCAAATCTCACATAGTTCAATCATTAGCAATTGAGGGAGCTGAAGCTTTCGCTGAAATTATACATAAAAAAATCAGAAATCAATGGGGCATAGAAGACAGAGCAGACATTACACTAAAAGAATTATTTCAAGCAAGATACATAGGAAAAAGATATTCATTTGGCTATCCTGCGTGTCCGCAACTTGAAGATCAGGAAAAATTGTTCAAACTTCTTAACATTCAATCTTTAATACCTGTGAATCTAACAGAAGGATACATGATGGAACCTGAAAGTAGCGTAAGTGCATTAGTAATGCATCACGTTGACGCAAAATACTTTAACCTGAGTGCTAAAGACATTGAGATTTTAGTAAAAGATCTTGAAAGTAACCAATAATTCTAATAGTCATTTTATTTTTCTAGCATTATGACTATAGATTCTCAAGAAAAAGTTTCTTACTCATTTTGATTTTTTAAACTTATAGTAAAAATCGGCAAAATACTAATCATTGCTCATGTGTTTACCCGTAATTATTACAGTGTAAATTGATAAATCATTTTTAATTCTTACTACACAAATTGGCACCTCAATTCACCTGAACTCTTTGCGCCTGTTCGCCAATAAATGAAATTATAGAATAGATTTTTTCTTGTTCAAAATAAGAGCGTATGTATTCCAATAATTTCTTCAAACCAGATGAATGTGTGTGTATTAATGAAGCGCCTTGCGTACTTACTCAATCCGTGGATTGCCTACACGTACAGAGTGGTTTTTGGCAACGGGTAATAGATTACGAGAAAAAGACAGAATATTTTCCTGGATAATGTTGAATTTCTTCTTTACTGATCATCTAATTCGAAGATGTCATTAGTAAGCAATTTACTTATCATCAATATTCTTCACTGAAATTCAATTCATATAATTCACGATAACGACCATGTTTATTAAGTAAATCCTCATGAGTGCCAATTTCTATAATCTCCCCAGATTCCATTACAACAATGTTATCGCAATTAATTATTGTAGAAATTCTATGCGCAATAACAATTGATGTTCGGTCTTTAAGCATCAGCTTCATTGCATCTTGAATTAATTTTTCAGATTGTGAATCAATATTTGCTGTAGCTTCATCAAGTATTAAAACACGAGGATTCATTACTATTGCCCTACAAAAACTTATTAATTGTCGTTCGCCCATGCTCAGATTACGTCCACGTTCCTGAAGAACTGTATCATATCCATATTCAAGATTCATGATAAAATCGTGGGCACCTAAATATTTTGAAACATTTATAATCTCTTCATCGCTTATTCCCTCACGGTTGTAATATATATTTTCACGGACAGTCATTGAATACAAAAATGGCTCTTGCAAAACCATGCTTATTTGACCTGAAAGAAACCTTTTATCTAGATGTACAAGGTCGTACCCGTCAAGGGTGATTCTTCCTGATGTCGGATCGTATAGTCGAGAAATAAGTGAAGCTAAGGTAGTTTTTCCGGCACCCGTCAATCCAACTAACGCAATTGAGGTAGATGGGGGAACATCAAGATTAATACCATTCAAAACAACCTTGCCGTTATCATAATGGAAACCCACGTCTTCAATTTGAATATGACCTTTAGATGGACTGAGTCCCTGAATATTACTATGCATTTTCATCTCAGAGTGCACATCTAGCAATTCAAAAATACGCCCTCCTGAAGCCATAGCACGTTGAAAAACTGTATATTGCATAGAAATTACTCGCACTGGTTCAAACAATCTTTGTATATACAAGAGAAAAGCAACAAGAAACCCTACTTCCAGAGTCCCTCTGAAAACCATTACTCCTCCAACTACTATTACCAAGCCCATGGAAACAATAGCCAATACATCTACAATTGGAAGTAAGATTGCTGATAATTTTGCGGCATGAATAGCGGCATTTCTGTGTGCAGCATTAAGATCATTGAACATAAATAAATTCACATTCTCTCTATTCATACTTTGCGCTACTCGAACTCCTGAAATATTTTCCTGCAAACTTGCATTCACGCTTGATATTGCAGTCCTGACTTCAACAAAAACTGGCTTCGATTTCTTTTGCCAAAAAATCATAGTGCCAACCAAAATAGGAAAAGTAACAAGCGTAACTAATGCCAGAAAAGGATTCATCCAGAACATTATTGCAATAATACAGCCCAACATTGCAATATCACCTACAGTAATAATTGCAATATCCATAAATTCTTCTAATTGATTAACATCATTTTGCACACGCGACATTAATCGACCTACAATTGTACGATCAAAAAATGCAATAGATTGGCGCTGTAAATGATCAAACATAGATTTACGAATATCAGCTAAAACCCTTACGCTTATTCTAGCTAAGGAATAATATTGCAAATAATTAGATATCATATTTACAACAATAGTGCCAAAAAATCCTATACATACCAAATTAAATGTCATCCAATCTGGACCAAATTTCATACTTGGAACAATAAAACCATCAATTGCCCAGGCAATAATCAATGGCTGTATAGACATTGTGAGAATGTGCCCTATCATGCCAATAATTGCCCATATACTCCATACAGAATAAGGTCTGGCATATCTTATCAATCTTCTAACAACAAGCTGATCATAGATTTTACCTTGAACAAGCTCATCAAGCTCAGACTGTCCAATATAGCTAGTCAGTGCATTCCTCCCAATAAATATTAAGTTACCGAATTTGTTTGGAGTAGATATAAATCCCTGTACTCACCAGGCAAATCGACCAATTCAAAATGAGATCCTTTTTGAACAATTTTCCCATGACTTAGAACAATAATAAAATCAGCATTGCGTACAGCCGTTAATCTGTGGCTAATTGTAATTATAGTTTTACCACTAATATTTCTTCTGATTGCTTCGATTAGCTCATTTTCAGTATCAACATCAACGCTTGAAGTGGAATCATCAAATATAACTATAGGAGTTTCACGTAATATGGTTCTAGCAAGAGACAGTCTTTGCTTTTGTCCTCCAGAAAGGCCTGCACCTCGTTCACCAATCACAGTTTCATAGCCATCGGGAAGAGTGAGTATAAAATCATGAACCTGAGCAGTCTTTGCGGCAGCCATCACCTTTTCCATTGATGCCCCGGGAAATCCGTAAGAAATATTTTTATAAATACTCATTGCATGAACAAAAACATCTTGCTGAACAATACTCACGCTATCCCTGAGCGACTTTAACGTTACTTCTCTAACGTCATGCCCATCTATAGAAATAGATCCTCTAGATATGTCGTAAAATCGTGGAATAAGATGGGCAATTGTACTTTTACCGCTGCCATGGGTTCCAATTATGCCAATATGCTGACCAGCTTCAATTGTAAGATCTAAATTTTCAATATTCCAATCTCCATTTTCCCTATACCGAAAATAAACTCCACTAAACTGAATTCTTCCTTTTGGTGTATCTAAAATATAAGCATCTGCCGCATCATCTATAACAGGAATTTGATCCAATACTGCAAAAAGACGTTGACCACAAGAAGCTGCTCGTGAAAAACTATTTACCATCCAGCCAATCATTCTTATAGGCATCTGAAGCATTCCCATATAGAAGATGAATGAAGTTAACTCTCCAGGATTTAAATTCGTATAAGTAGTTTGACCATTCTGAATAACAATCCCAGAAAGGATGTCTCGTCCACCAACCCAAAGGATTGCTCCTAGGGATAAGAAAAAAAGAAAATTCATCACTGAAAAATTGCCTGCCCATAATATTTGCGTCTTACGTGTTTCAGTGGCAACGGATTCTGATGCAAAGGAAAAACGATCTTTTTCGAATTCCTCAGCAGAAAAGGACTTAACGACACGCATCCCATTAAGATTTTCCTGCAAAACAGTATTCATTCTAGCCGCCAAAGTTTGAATAATAAGCCACCCACGCCTAAGTCGACGGCTTGTAGAAACTGCACGCCACGAAAGGAATGGCAAAAAAGCTAAACTTACGAAAGATAATTTGAAATCCGTTGCAATCATTGCACCACCAATTCCCATTATCATTACAATTACAAAACCTGTTCGTATAGCTCCCATATTAACAAACATTCGAACACCTTCGACATCTATAGTTGCACGAGACATAAGACTGCCAGTAGTTTCTAAATCATGAAAAGAAAAACTAAGATGTTGTAATTTATCAAAATACATACTCCTCAGATCGTATGCCCATTTTTGAGCAACAAGTTCACCAATATAGGTTTGGCCAAAAGAAAATAATCCCCTACTTAATCCAGTTAAAAATAATATGAAGCATACCCAATAAAGATCAGTAACCTTAGATCCTTCAGAAACAAGTATTCTATTTACACTAGCACCTATCAACCAAGGAATAACCATAGCCGAAAATGAAGCACCAATTACAGAAAAATAACCAAGAGCAACAAGTTTTGGATATTGGGAAAAAATCTGCTTAAGAATTCGAAATATAATTTGCATAGCCTACACCTAAACATTTCCTATGGTCATTATGATAACACCAGATAAAATCATTAATATTGCAAATAATTTCGAAAGAATCATTTTCCCACCTAAGGGTTCTGAAAGTATACCTATTGCAGGCATGCTTAGAAAACTGCTTAGTCCCAGAATAAACAAAGGGCGTGATGCCATTAAAGCTGTTACCAAAGATACTGGCCCCAAATTAATTGCAGCCACTTGTAAAAATACTGAAAATGGCGCTACAACGATCTGACTAAATAATACTAAAACTTTGCTCTCTAGGCTATTTAAGCTAATTTTGATGTCACGAATAACCGTTACTGGTGACCAAATAACAGATAATAAAATTAAGGTAAGGCCAACGGATAAGGTTTTTACAACAAAAAGTTGCCAAAAAATTGAATCAACCCCGTCAATATTCATATTCAAAGCATGCTTATATGCTACTTCACCAGATCCATAAAAAACACCTGCTAAAATCACTAATAGACAAAGAGCAAGCTGTTTATGATTCAATCTGCTTTGATTAGAATTACCTGCTCTTGTAGCAATTCCTGCCCCTACAGCTACTAAAATAATTGCAACCCAATCAAGAAGTTCAAGTTTTTCATTGAGAATCATGGAAGCTAACAATGCTGTTGATACAGGATAAGAAGATAGGAGAGAGTACACGCGAGATATATCTAAAGTTCTTAACGAATAATAAACACTACAAAGCATTAATCCTAAAGTAAAACCAGATATACCTGCAAATTTATAATTATCCCAATAATCAGCAAATGATAAGGGAGCAAATAAAGAAATTATTAATCCAATTATGACTTGAATTAATCCAATGGTAACGCAAAAACTTCTAGAATTATAAAACCATCTGCTAAGTATCACTTTCTCCATTACCGATAGAATGGAAAAAGACATGGCTCCACTTAATGCAAGAACAACCCATTCTGTCAATCTTAACCAGACCCAAATCGTTCAAGCACTTCTTCTTTCGTAAATGGCGTTTGTAAAGGTTTAATAATATGATTAGCTATAAGTTCTACTTGCCTTAGCCAATCCCCTGGTCTTGCTAGAGGCTGTAAAACAAACTTTGAAACACCTACCTTTTGATAAGAAATAATTGTTCTAATAATTTCTTCTGGAGTTCCTATCGCAGTATATGATTCTTGGGAGGTATCATGGCGTAGCCTGATATTAGCTAAAATTGATTTGTCAATTTCTTCACCATTCTCTGAAACATAGCAACTTAGTGCAACTCCAAAATGATCTTCTGGAATTGACCTGTTGTAATCAGAAGATGCAATCTTTTGGATTTCTTCAATACCAAATCCACATTCCTGGGGGGTAATTCCAGCTGGCAACCAACCATCTCCTAAACGTGCTGTTCTTTTTATTGCAGCAGCACTACGACCACCAATCCATACAGGAGGAGTTGGGGTCTGGATAGGCTTAGGAACAATTGTAACGTCATCAAAAGAATAATATCGACCTTTAAAGGAAACATTATTCTGCGCCCAAAGAGCTTTCATTATCTCAATACATTCATCTGTACGTGAGCCTCGCTCAGCCCTAGAGCCACCTGCTGCTAGATAATCCCTTGATTCGTTAGAACCTAGACCTACAACCAGCAACAATCTACCTCTGGAAAGAAAATCCAACGTTGCTAATTCTTTGGCTAAAACAATTGGATGTCTGGCTGGTAAATTTAATGCATTCGTACCAAACTTCATTATTCGGCTTTTACCGGCTAAGGCCGCTAAAGTTATAATAGGATCCAAAGTAATCTTATTATTAGCATCATTAATAATTCTTTCACTAAACCAAAGTGAATCAATTCCAAGATCATCACATGTATCTATAAAATTAAACAAATGTTTTGAGTCAAGTTCTTCGAAAGGCCATGCCCCTAAGCTAAGTCCAATCCTCACTTTCATTTCGTCACCTCCAATATTCTATGCTATATCAATAATACATAGAATGCTCAATACTGCTATACATTATTTTTCAAGTATTGACACTTTACTACTAGAATGATAATTAATGATCATTAATGGTTTACCAAATTATTTCTACTAAGAGGATGGGAAAATGAGTGCTTCAAAAAATAATCAACTTTATTGGGAAGATGTGACTGAAGGGGATAAAATTCCAGGACAAAGCATTTTCATAGACCAAACAGAAATTGTTATTCATGTTGGTGCAACTCAAAATTATGACAAAGTACATTTTGATCGCGAATACACGCAAGCTGGCGGTCATGCAGATGTATTTATGCATACAACGTGGTACAACGGCAATTTTGGAAAAATGCTTACTAATTACATAGGTCTAGACGGATGGATAAAAAAGCAAAGTCAACAAATGAGAAAGATGAATCACCCAGGCGATACAACTAAATTTGATGGCAAAGTAGTAAGAAAATATGAAGAAAACAACGAATTTCTTTTAGATATAGAAATGTGGGCAGGAAATCAAAGAGAAGAAGTAACTACTCCCGCTAGAGCTACTGTTGCACTTCCAAGTAAAACAGGATGGAGGCCTGGTTTTCCTGAACCCAGTGCCGAATATAAAAATATCACTCCTGGAGGATTAGCATCAGAATCTCCGAATACTCGATCTAGATCCGATTTAAAGACACCTGAAGATTTCTTAAATGAAGCTAAAAAATGGATAGGCTGGGAAAGTGAATCTACAACTTTCACGTATCCTATGGAATACGATCCCATAAGAAGATTCTGTCACATGACAAAAGATGATAATCCATTATATTTAGATCCTGAATATGCAAAAAATACAAGATTTGGTGGAGTAATTTGCCCACCTAGCTATCATCTTGCATACAGAGAATTTTGGCCTCCTTCTAATACAACAGCAGGAAAAATAGGATCTCCGTCATTTGAATTTGAAACACCAGGCGATCATCCAGCAAACTTAAGTTCAGAAGAGGAAAATTTCAAACCTATATATGTTGGCGATGTAATAACCAGTAAAAAACGATACGAAGATGTTTATATTAAGCCCCTCAGGGTTGACCCTGATACTTTCTGGATAACTTCAGCAACAATTTATTGGAATCAAAAAGGTGAAATTGTAAGAATAACTCGTGGTACATTAATTAAGCATCGTACCCCAGAAGAAGTAAAAAATAAAAATTAGATTTATTTATAACCAAAACAATCACTATAATATGGCCTAAGATTTTGTCGCCGTAAATTCTTTACCTACGGAGTAACGAATTTTTTGACTCTATAAGCCCCATGAATGGGGCTTATAGAGTCAAAAAATTAATATAAATCAAAACGATCAAGCTTAAAAGATAAAAAAGCTACCCCAACCTTAATATCAATGTCGAATTGAAAAAAACTTTCTACAAAAACACTCGCATGAGAAATTAATTAAAGCATAAAAAGATAACTAAACCATTACACACCAGTGCCTGTATTTCTTATTCCCACCACGTATAATAGTAAAATACAAATCTTGAAGAGCACTCGTTATTTCCCCAACATCACCATTTCCAATAGATCTATTATCGATTTCACCAACAGCAGTTAAATGCGCTGCAGTCCCAGTAAAAAAAACTTCATCAGAAAGATATAGCTCTCCCCTTCCTATTTCTCGTTCCTCAACTTTTAATCCGAGCTCTTCGGCTGCAAGATGCATCACGCAATCTCGAGTAATTCCAGGTAAAACATTACTAGATATCGGTGGAGTTGAAATTGTTCTATCGCGAACAATAAATATATTCTCTCCAGTTCCTTCAGCTATTGTTCCATCATCATTAAGGAGTATTGCCTCATCGTAGCCAGCAAGTACGGCGTCGGTCTTGGCTAGAATTCCATTGATGTAGTTACCGCTAATTTTCACTCGCGTAGGGACCATTGATTCATCAATTCTTCGCCATCCAGAAACGATACATCTTGCGACATGCGTATCAATGTAATTTCCAAGAGGAACAGCTAGCAACACAAAATCATCACTTAATTCATGTAGTTTAAGGCTGGCCACTCTTTCTTCACTTTTAAAAACAAGAGGGCGAATATAAAGATCTTCCTTAAATCCACTTCTTTGAATCAATTCCTTAGTAATATTTATTAATTCATCAACGCTATAGTTAAGATTCATTCGTAAAATTTTAGAGCTATCGTGCAGTCTCGCGTAATGTTCTCGTGGTCGAAATATACTGTGTTTCTCTTCTTCACTATTCCAATTACTACGGATTCCTTCAAAAACCGCTGTCCCATAGTGCAAGGCATGAGTCATCACGCCAACTTTTGCATCACTTGCCGGCAAAAACTCTCCATGAAAATATGCTAAAGGGGCTGCACTCATCCTTATTTCCTCCTAATTTTTATAAAAATATCACAACGTTAGTATTTAAAATTCAATTATCTCATTTGTTTAAAGTAATAGTAAATTATCAAAAAATGAGATACATAAATCTATAGATTATTCAGGGAGCCGTAAGGCAATATTACTCATATCATGTATATCTGAGAATTTGGAAATCTGAATTAATCCTTCGGATTCCAACTGCCTAAGAAGTTCTTTAAATCTGTCTTCATCAAAAGCGCTATTAAGACTCCAAATATAGCCATAAGCCTGCTTAAATGAAATCCATGAGTCTTCTCTTATTAATGTTAAAAACTTTATTAAGCGGCCTCGAAAATATCTATTCGATTTCTCAAATGAAATACGCTGTCCTTTAATTCTTAAATTTACTTTTGCTATTGAATGCTCTGATTCATTTCTTTTAGTTCTGTTTAATGAAGATGTGCAAATAGAAGCAAAAATACAATTAAAGCAATTTGGAACGGTTTTGCATACAACTGCTCCAAATTCCATCACTCCTTGATTCCAAGTCCAAGGATCATTATAATTTAAGAACTTTAAAGCTAATTCCTTACAATTTTTGTCTGATAACTTATCCTCAGATTCACAAATTAATCTTTGAAATACTCGATTAATATTAGTATCAACAACTGGAACAGCTTTCTCAAACGCAAAACATGCAATAGCTGATGCCGTATAGCTTCCCACACCGGGAAGTAAAATAAGTTGATTAATATCTTTTGGGAATTCACCACGGAATTCCTTCACAATCATCTTTACAGCAAGATGTAAATTAATTGCTCGTTTGTTATAACCCAAACCGGACCATAGCTTAATTACCTCAGAAGCTTTTGCTTTACTTAATGAATCTATAGTCGGAAATCGTTCTATAAAATCTAAGTACTTTGGCAATACCCTAGAAACTTGAGTCTGCTGAAGCATAAATTCAGCGACCATGACAAAATAGGGATTGCGTGTTTCTCTCCAAGGAAGTTTTCTTTTATTATATAAAAACCATTCACCAATCTTTTTATGCAATAATTCCTTTGAGATGATCATTAATCTTTCCTATTCAGAATAATTATCAATTCACTAGGTACAATGGTAACATTATAAGCATTCGATTAAATTTGATACACTAATATAAATACGAAGTTGACTTGACACTTACGTTTCAGCATGCTAGATTCCCTGAAAGTGTGCTCGAGATGGAAGTAGATTTTCTCTCGAGGCCCGTTAGCTCAATTTGGCAGAGCAGCTGACTCTTAATCAGCGGGTTCCGGGTTCGAGTCCCGGGCGGGTCAGTTCCTTTTATGGTAATAAGGGGATGTGTCGGAATGGCAGACGAGCATGACTTAGGATCATGTGCCGCAAGGCGTAGGAGTTCGAGTCTCCTCATCCCCATATATAAATTGGGAGTGAATCTTGCTGTTTCTACCATTAATTTGGTAGTATGATTAAAAAAATGGCCATTAACTAGCGAAGAAAGGAGATTGCGTGGGCGTTTTACTAGAAGTTAAAAACTTGGCTACTCAGTTCAATACTGAATCTGGAATTGTCAAAGCTGTAGATGGTGTATCTTATGCAATCAATGAAGGGGAGACGCTAGCTCTTGTAGGAGAAAGCGGCTGCGGAAAGAGCGTAAGTGCACTTTCCATTATGAGGTTGATACCTAATCCGCCAGGAAAGATCACTAGTGGTCAAATACTATTTGAAGGCGAGGACCTTCTAACTCTTTCTGATTCAGCTATGCGCAACATTCGTGGAAATCGAATTGCAATGATCTTTCAGGAACCTATGACATCATTGAATCCGGTTCTTACAATTGGAAAACAAATTACTGAATCTCTTGAATTGCACCTTAACATGTCAAAAATAGAAGCAAACAATAGGGCTGGAGAACTACTTAGCTTAGTAGGAATTGCTGATGGATATGCAAGATTAAATGACTATCCTCATCAATTTAGCGGAGGAATGAGGCAACGAGTAATGATTGCAATGGGGCTAACCTGCAATCCTCGATTGCTGATTGCTGATGAACCTACAACTGCATTAGATGTAACAATTCAAGCCCAAATTCTTGAATTGATTCAAAGCATTAGTAAAGAACTTGGCTTAGCTGTATTAATGATTACCCATAACCTTGGTGTTGTTGCAAGGTACGCAGATAGAGTAAATGTCATGTACGCAGGCAAGATTATTGAACGAGGCAATGCAATCGATATTTACGCCAACCCTAAGCATCCTTATACACTTGGTTTGATTAAATCTGTTCCAAGGTTAGATCAGGCTAAGGGAGATAAATTGCAACCTATTGAAGGCATGCCACCAGATTTGATTTCACTTCCAGAAGGTTGTTCTTTCAGAGCAAGATGTAAATTCGCAGTTGATAAGTGCGCAACTGATATTCCATCATTAATCAGCGTAGGCGATGAACACTTGGCAGCATGTTGGGAATCTGACAGAGTAAAAATGTAAACTCAATAATAGCGAGGAAAGTAATGACAACTAAAACTGAAAACATGCTAGAGGTTGAAAACTTAAAAATGTATTTTCCGGTTAAGTCCGGAATTATTATTCAAAAACACGTTGCTGACGTAAAAGCAGTTGATGGTGTTAGCTTTTTTATACGAAAGGGCGAGACTTTAGGCCTTGTAGGGGAAAGTGGATGCGGAAAAACAACTACAGGTCGATGCGTTCTACAGTTGTACGACCAGACAGAAGGGACAATCACTTTCAAAGGTAAGGTTCTAAATAATTTAAAAGGTGCTGAATTACGTGCGCTTCGTAAATCAATGCAGGTAATCTTTCAAGATCCATACAGCTCTCTAAATCCACGAATGACAGCTGGAAACATTATTGGTGAACCTCTTATTGTCCACAAACTAGTTCGAACTAAAGAAGAATATAAAGAACGTGTTGCTGATTTATTGCAAACAGTAGGACTAAATCCATATATGGCTGATCGCTATCCACATGAATTTAGTGGTGGCCAAAGACAACGTATAGGTATAGCACGTGCGCTATCAGTTCAACCTGATTTTATTGTATGCGATGAGCCTATTTCTGCACTTGATGTATCAATTCAGGCTCAAGTTATAAATTTATTAGAGGATCTTCAGCAGGAGCTTGGTCTTACATACTTATTTATTGCCCATGATCTGTCTGTCGTAAGGCACATAAGTGACCGTATAGCAGTAATGTATCTTGGTCATATAGTTGAAATAGCTACACCTGAAGAGCTTTATAACAATCCGTTGCACCCATACACACAAGCCCTACTATCTGCTGTACCAATACCAGATCCGGTAATTGAAAGATCCAGAAATAGAATAGTACTTGAAGGTGACGTGCCAAGTCCTTTGCGCCCACCAACAGGATGTGTTTTTCATACGCGATGCCCTATTGCTACCGAAGAGTGTAAAGTAACAGAACAAGTTGATGAAGTAAGACAGGGCAACGATGGCGTTCCCACTCTTAGAGAAGTTTCAAAAGATCATTGGGTTGCATGCATTAAAGTTTAACTTTACCAGAACAACTAAAAATAATAGGGTGTTGGTATTTACCAACACCCTATTATTTTTAGTTGTTCTGGTACGTATCACATGTTAATATCGATTATATGACTACAAAAAATATTCGGAATTTTTGTATAATTGCCCATATAGATCATGGAAAATCTACTCTTGCAGATCGCATGCTTGAAATCACTGGTACTGTTGATCCTAGAAATATGACTGCTCAATTTTTAGATCAAATGGATCTAGAAAAAGAACGAGGAATTACCATTAAAGGTAAAGCAGTTAGAATGACGTTTCAACAAGATAATGAAATATACCAACTAAATCTTATAGATACCCCAGGGCACGTTGATTTTGGCTATGAAGTTTCAAGAGCATTAGCTGCCTGCGAAGGTGCTATATTAGTGGTCGATGCATCACAAGGAATCCAAGCGCAAACTCTCGCAAATGCCTATCTTGCAATAGGGCATGATCTTACGATTCTTCCTGTTCTAAACAAAATCGATCTTCCTTTCGCTGACCCTGAACGAATTGGCAATGAAATGGTACGACTTTTTGGATTTGATAAAAATGAAATCGTCTTAACTTCAGCAAAAGAAGGAATAGGAATATCAGATGTTTTATCATCAATTGTGAAATCTATACCTCCTCCAAAAGGAGATCAAGATGGCCCCCTTAAAGCACTTATCTTTGATTCAAGCTATGACCCATACAAGGGTGTTATAGCATATGTAAGAATTTTCCAAGGTAGCATTCACGCGGGTAGCAAAATTAAAATGATGGGATCTAAAAGTGAAGTTGAGGCAATAGAAGTAGGAGTTTTTCGTCCTAATCTCGAAAACACAGGAATGCTTTCGGATGGTGAAGTTGGATATATAGCTACAGGGTTGAAAACTGTTAGAGATTGTCGAGTTGGCGATACAATCACCACTTCTATAAATGGAGCCTCTGAAGAACTTCCAGGATATAGTCCTCGGAAATTGGTTGTTTTCGCAGGATTATACCCATCTGAGGGAGAATCTTACCAATCATTAAGAGAAGCATTGGAAAAGCTTCAACTGAATGATCCAGCGTTGAGCTTTGAACCAGAAAACAGTCAGGCACTTGGTTTTGGATTTCGTTGTGGTTTTCTAGGACCGCTACATATGGAAATCGTTCAAGAGCGCCTCGAAAGAGAATATAATCTAGAATTAATAGCTACTTCTCCAAGTGTTGCATATAAAGCTATCACTCAAAAAGGAGAAGAACTAACAATAGCGAACCCATCTGAAATGCCTCTACCACATCAGCTAAAAAATATACTAGAACCATGGGTAGTAACTACAGTAGTCACTCCATCGCGATATATAGGGCCAATAATGGAACTCATGACTAGCAGGCGAGGAAATTACAAACGAATTGAATATCTCTCTCAAGAGAATACCACTGGTGATTCTAGTGATCCTGCTTTTGACGCAAGAGTGGTCTTAGAATTTGAATTACCATTAGCCGAATTAATTATTGATTTTTATGACCAAATTAAATCAAAATCTCAAGGGTATGCATCATTAGACTATGAAATGAGTGACTACAAAGAGGGTGCTTTGGTTAAATTAGATGTAATGCTAAATAGTAAGATAGTTGATGCGCTTTCATTTATAGTTCATAAAGATAAATCTTACGATTTAGGAAAAAAATTGGTTAACAAATTAAAAGACGTAATACCTAGACAAATGTTTGAGGTAGCAATTCAAGCTGCCCTAGGTACCAGAATAATTGCAAGAGAAACAATCCGTCCATTACGTAAAAATGTTCTTGCAAAATGCTATGGCGGTGATATTTCAAGAAAACGGAAACTACTCGAAAAACAAGCTGAAGGAAAAAAGCGACTCAAAAGAATTGGCCAAGTAGATGTCCCGCAAGATGCATTTTTGGCACTTCTCAACAGTCAAAAATAATATATAGAGGATTTAAATGTCGATAATTATAAGGTTATTCATATTTATTGCTATTGTTTCTGGAGGCATTTACGCCTTTAGAAGACTAAATAAACCCAAAAACAAACAAATATCTACTCCTTGGTGTTTACGTTGCGAAAGTACTCGAAGTGTTGTTATGAATTTTGATGAAAATCAAAAAAATGGATATTGGTATTGCACAAGATGCAACGAAAAAATTTAGGTCACCATTACTTAGACTCATAATAAGATTAAATTTGAATCCAAATCTTGTACAGCTCTCTTTTATTAATTCCAGAAATATCCGAAACAATTCTTACGCTATCTCTTCCACTTTTCCCAAGTCCTTTTAATAATCTTAATTCCTGCATTATCCACTGAGGATCTTCTACAGTATTAATTTCAGAATGCAAATTACCTTCTACAACGAGGCAAAACTCTCCACGCGGTTTCTCAAAATATAAAATAGCCTGAGAGATTGGTCCTCGAAAAACCTCTTCATGGATTTTTGTCATTTCTCTACAAACTGCAATCCGCCTATCACCTAAAATAGTCTTCATATCCATCAATGATCGAAGCAATCGATGTGGTGATTCAAAAAAAACTAAGGTTTCTTTGACGTTTTTGATGCCATTAAGATCCAAGAGTCTTTCCTTAGAGCGTCTTGGCAAGAATCCTAGAAAAAAGAAACGATCGCCATTCATGCCAGATATACTCATTGCACCTGTAACAGATGATGCGCCAGGTATTACTACAATTGGAAATCCTAATTCTCCGGCATGATATATTAAATCCATCCCAGGGTCACTTACCACAGGCGTTCCTGCTTCTGATATTAATGCATAAGTATAAGTATTTAAACCAGATATAATTTTATTTAATTTGTTTTCTGAAGATTCTTTATGGAAGCTAATCAATGGTTTATTAATATCATATTTATTCAGCAGCTTTTTTGCCGTACGCGTATCTTCAGCAATAATTATATCTACATCATTTAAAATTTTTAATGCTCTAATGGTAATATCATCTAAATTTCCAATTGGCGTTCCTATTACATATAAACTTCCCATTATTAACCTCATCTAAAGATAATTGTGCTATCAATTAGCAATTAACTAGAATTATATTCTCATTCGATCAATTCTATATATAGATAATTATACTATCTATATATAGAATTGATCGAATGAGAATATAAAGGAGAACTAGAGTGAGTGTATCAAAAAAAATATCTGAATCCATGAAAAATCAATCTTGGATTCGTGAAATGTTTGAACTAGGAAATTTACTAAAACAAGAATATGGAGAAAAAAATGTTTTTGATTTATCTCTTGGAAATCCAGGACCCGAACCATCCAAAGAATTCATAGAATCGATTCAATTTATACTATCTAATCCTACTCCTGGTATGCACAAATACATGTCAAATGCAGGTTATCTCGCAACAAGAGAAGCGGTAGCAAATAATATCTCCGAAGTATTCAAAATTAAATTTTCCTCAGAAAATATTATTATGACTTGTGGCGCAGGAGGTGCGCTAAATATAATACTAAAATCAATCCTAGACCCGCATGATGAGATAATAATTTTTGCACCCTATTTCCCTGAGTATCTTCACTATGTGGAAAACCATGGCGGAATTCCGAAAATAATAACCACTTCAGATAGCTTTTTGCCAGATACAGAAATATTAAAAAATGCTATCACGGCAAAAACTAAAGGAATTATTATTAATTCTCCTAATAATCCAACTGGCATAGTCTACCCTCAATCAAATATAGATGATATTGGAGCTACTTTAAGGGATGCGGAGGAAAAGTTTGGAAGCACCATCCATTTAATATCCGACGAACCATATGCAAGGATCGTTTACAAGCCTAACAAGAATCCATCCATATTCTCTGCATACAAAAATTCCATATTAGCCACTTCTTTTTCAAAAGATCTATCATTGGCTGGAGAAAGAATTGGTTATGTAGCAATACATCCTTCCCACTCAACAAGTAATGAATTAACAAACGCATTAACTTTTTCAAATCGAATATTAGGTTTCGTAAATGCACCTGCACTAATGCAAAATTTAATCCCTAAAATTATTAATTCGGTTATAGACATAAATTGGTATGAAAATAAAAGAAATTATCTTAGAGATAATCTAATAAAATTAGGTTACGAATTTGCAAACCCAGAAGGCGCATTTTTTATTTTCGTAAAATCACCGAACCCAAATGATGTAGAATTTATCAAAAGCTTACTTGAATATAAAGTGTTGGTAACACCAGGTAGTGGATTTGGAAAACAAGGGTACTTCCGTATTTCTTACTCGGTGGAAGATTGGGTTCTAGAAGGAGCAGTAAATGGTTTAGCAAAAGTAATTAATAGATAAAATAATTTTGTTTATATTTTAATTAATTTTAAATATAAAATCACCTAAAAGCTGATTGACAGTACAATAGCAGTCCAGTAATGTATTTAATCATACTTAAATTAATACAAAGAACTCAAAATATATGATAAATGCACCAAATGATTCTAATTGCCTAAAAATATTGCATACTGCTGATTTACATTTCTTGGGAGACACCGTACGACTGCACTCGGTAGAAGATAGATTTCCTATAATAAAAGAAGTGGTCAATCAGTTAAACGTTGATGCACTTATACTTGCAGGAGATATTTTTGATACCCCTCATGCTCCTCCTGAAGAAGTTACAAGATTAATACACGATCTTACAGAAATAAAAATTCCATGCATACTGCTACCTGGCAATCACGATGGACATATATTTGATCAAATTACTAATGAGCAAACAGGAGATAATATTTATTTGATAACAAAATCAGAAGGCGAGACAATTTTCGTCCCGTCATTAGATTTAGCTGTCTGGGGTAAACCAACCTATGATCACACTCCAGAATTTCGACCATTACAGGGTATGCCAAAACGACCAAATCAGAAATGGTATATTGCTGTAGCCCATGGTCTAGTGTACGATTCAGCGGATTTCATAGGCCGATCATCTTTAATATATCCTGAGGAATTAATTGAAGCAGAATGTGATTACATAGCTTTAGGCCATGTTCATGCTTTTAGAGATGTAACCAAAGGAAAAACTCCTGCTTTCTATAGTGGAGCCCCATGGGGTTTCACCACTACACCAACAGTTGCCCTTATATCATTATGCCCCGAAATACCTGTACAAGTTAAGCAAATCACAGTACCTATTAAATAATAATAAATTAACCATACTTGAAAAAAAACAATGACAATTTCAGTAACTATAGTAAGCAGAATGCCTCCAGAGCGATCACGACTCGTTCTTTCTTATGTGCCTGAAGATTTTGAAATAAATTTAGTTGAATCAAGTGAATCAATAGATTTGCAAATAAAAGCATGCAAGGACGCTAACTCAATCATATTAGGAGCTCCTAATATTGACATCGAAGTACTGAAGCAATGCCCAAAAGTGCAACTTCTTCAGACCTTAAGTGCAGGGTATGAAGAGTTAAATCTTGAAGGTATATCAAAAATTGGTATACCTATAGCCAATAACGGCGGTAGCAATGCAGGAGCGGTATCAGAACAAGTCATATCTATGGCCTTAATGCTTCTTCGTGGAACTCTTCTACACTGGAAAAATGCAAAAGAAAAAAAATGGAGAGACGGAATCAGGGACCTTAGCTTCAATGAGCTTGGAGGAAAAAAAATTGGAATAATAGGAATGGGTCCTATAGGAAAAGAATTGGCAAAAAAACTCAATGGTTTTCAATGTAAATTATCTTATTACGATATTAACTTTATAGATCCTGTGCTAGAAAAAGAATTAAACCTATCAAGAGTAACGCTAAATGATTTACTTATGCATTCAGATATAATTTCCTTACACATTCCACTTAATGAAAAAACATATCATTTCATTGGTAAAAAAGAATTTGAAGCAATGAAAAAAAATGTAATTATTATCAACACAAGTAGGGGTGGCATTATTGACGAAAATGCTTTAAGGGTAGCTATAAATAACGGAGATATCGCTGGTGCAGGATTAGATGTAATGGAGTCAGAGCCTGCAGAAAAAAATGAAGCACTTTTAGAGCTTGATAATGTTATTATCACTCCTCACATGGCAGGCGTAACTAGCGAATCTAACGCACGTTCAGCTATCTTTGCATTCGAAAATATACGGAAAGCTATAGAAAAAAAAGAAATACTGTCAGTAGTTAATACAAAAGAATTACTTGCTTATAGGAGTATCTAAATGAAATTTAATATCACTGTCTTGGATGGAGATGGAATTGGCCCAGAAGTCACCAAGGAAGCTATCAATGTAATGGAGACAATAGGAAAAAAATACAATCACACATTTATTTTTACCCACGAATTAATAGGTGGTATCAGTATCGATCAAAAAGGAACAGCGCTGCCACCTGAATCAATCGTAACATGTAAAAAAAGCGATGCTGTGATTCTTGGTGCAGTTGGAGGCCCAAAATGGGATAACCCATCAGCGTCAGTTCGACCCGAAGATGGACTTTTAGCGATAAGAAAAGAGTTAGGATTATTCGCCAATATTCGTCCCGTAAGCGTCTTCCCTGATCTCACTTTTTCAAGCACTTTAAAACCAGAAATTCTTAATGGGGTCGATTTCATTGTTATAAGAGAATTAACTGGGGGGCTATACTTCGGAAAGCCAAAGCGAAGATGGACTAACTCAAGAGGTCGCCAAGCAGTTGATACAATGAGATATTCTGAGAAAGAAATACGGAGAATTCTTACCGTAGGATTTGAAATGGCTAGAGTCCGCAATAAACGATTAACTTCTGTCGATAAAGCAAATGTTTTAGAGACTTCACGTCTATGGAGAGAAATTGCAATAGAAATGACAAAAGAATATTCAGATATCACAGTTGATCACATGTTAGTCGACACAGCTTCGATGCAACTTGTTAGAAACCCATCACAATTCGATGTTTTAGTCACTGAAAACACATTCGGAGATATTTTAACTGATGAAGCATCCGTATTAACCGGATCAATGGGAATGCTCCCATCAGCTAGCCTAGCTCAAGTACCTATGGAAGGAAAAAAGACGCTAGGCCTTTACGAACCAATTCATGGTTCGGCTCCTGACATTGCAGGCAAAGGAATTGCTAACCCATTGGCGTGTATATTAAGCATAGCATTACTATGTCGTTATTCTTTACAGCTTAATGAGGAGGCTTCAGTAATCGAAAATGCAGTTCAGAAAGCTATCAAGGATGGCTATAGATGTAAAGATATTGCACGTGAGGGAGACAACGTAATTTCCACCAAAGAGATGGGAAGTTTAATATCTTCCTTGTTAGAATAAAACCACATGCTATTTAAAAGATAATCTTGACAATAAATCTCAGCATAGATACAGTTATTAAAACAATCACTTTAGTTTTTAAGCTAAGGTGCAATTAAAAACCAACGTTAGTGTGGCATTCTTAATGATTACACAAATGAAGGAAAGTAGATATGACATCAACTTCTCCGCGTCGATCAAAAAAATCTTCAAACCCAGAAAATCAAACTCATCTCCCTAATTTTCAGGAAGCACCAGCAAGAATCTGCGCCGTAGGAGTAGGTGGTGGTGGTACAAATGCGATCATTAGAATGATGGATGAGCATCCTATTCCGGGAGTTGAATATATTTGCATAAATACAGATATCAAGTCCTTAGGGCAAGCTAAAAAAGCAAAAGTAATTCAAATTGGGAATGTACTTACACGAGGGCATGGTGCTGGAGGAAATCCTCAAGTTGGCTTTGAAGCAGCTGAACAATCAAAAAAAGAATTAGAAGTATCACTATCTGGAGCAGATTTAGTTTTTCTAGCAATTGGAATGGGTGGAGGAACTGGAACTGGTGCTGCGCCATTAGTTGCAGACATTGCAAAAAAATCAGGAGCACTAGTTGTTGCAGTAGCTACAACACCATTTGCCTTTGAAGGGGTAAGAAGAATGGAAACAGCACATAGTGGATTGGATAAACTAAGGGATCATGTCGATAATATGATAATAATCCATAACGATAGGCTATTAGAATTATCTGAATCTGAGACAACTATGGAAACAGCACTAAGAATGGCAGATGATGCTGTAATGTTAGGAGTTCATTCCGTTGCAGAATTAGTGAATAGACCAGGGGACATCAACGTAGACTTAGCCGATGTAAAAAGTATCATGGGACTTCCTGGTCATGCATTGATGGCAATAGGCGAAGCAAATGGAAAGGATGCTCCTTTAGTAGCAACAAAAAAGGCTATTAGTAACCCACTTCTAGATCTTTCGATACAAGGAGCAAAAGGAATATTATTTAATGTAAACGGCGGAAACTCAATGACTCTCGCAGAAGTTAACGAAGCAGGTAAATTTGTTGAATCACAGGTCGATAGAAATGCAATGATTTTCTTCGGAATGGCTAATAATAGAAATAAAGAAGAACACGCACACGTAACCATTATTGCAACTGGAATTCCTATAGAAAATGCCCAATCATACACTATAGAAAATGAACCTATAGCATCACCAAATAAACGCTATGATGATTTAGCAAACGACGATTTGGATATTCCTCCGTTTCTTAGACGTCCAAAATAATCTAACGATAAATAATAATGTAATTCAACATCTAAATATAATTTTCTAATGGATATGAATGCTTGAATGAAAAATATCAGTACCACTTCTAAGGATTATTTAATTTTTACAAAGAAATATATTCAATAATCTGTTATATCTAAAATCATCTCAGGATATTACCAATGATACTACAGGTTATTTAAAGCTCTATCATTCAAAATGATAGCTTCTTTTTTCAGCATAAATCAAGAAAATTAAACTTGTAAATAAAGCAATTTATCCATTAATATTACGTTCGATCGGATTTGAACGGGTCCAGAAAGATTTACTTGTGAAAGAAGGAGTTTCTGTTGAATTAGGATGCCTAGACCACAGCATGATAATTCCACCAATAATATTTAAGAAGGCCAAGCCAACAAAAGGGATGGTATAGCTACTAAAGTTATCGAATAAAAAACCTGCTGCAGTAGGCGCACCCATCATAATTAAATTCATTGGAATTTGAGAAAATCCCATAATAGTCGCATAATTATCTCTCCCAAAATAGTCACCACGAATAGAAATTAATAGAGGAACTCTACCACCTAAGCCTGCCCCATAAATCATTATTCCTGGATATACAACAGCACCACTTTCCATTGAAAGGCCAATAGCAAGTACAAGAATACCTATTGCTTGCAAACAACAACAAACCGTAATTGCTGGTTCCTTGCGAATACGATCACCAATATATCCACCAAGTAGCTGAAAAATTGCTGTTGAAAAAGCTTGTGCAAAAAGCACACTTCCTGCTAAAGATAAAGACCATCCCGCATCATTAAGTGCCGGAATTAAATGAATCCCTAAAGTTACTGGCGCGACTGCCGACATACCATGAGTAAAAGAAACCAACCAAAAACCTCGAAACTTGAGAGCTGATTTTACTGAAATTGATATCTCTGGTGAATTACTTTCAAAATATTCTTCAGACTCTATACCAACATCACCGTCGGGCAATTGCCCATAATCCTCAGGTCGGTTGCGCACAGAAAACCCTATCGGAAATATAAGTAAAGCAACAATTATTCCCAATGAACGAGTTACCATACGCCAACCAAATTCATCAATTGCAACACCAAGTAATGGTGCTAGGAAGCCACCAAAGCTAATGCCTAGCATGCCAAAAGCCATTGCTGTCGATCTTTTACGCCGGAACCAATTATTAATTGCTGCCATAAGTGGCATAAATCCACCTAAAGCTCCACCAGCGGTTATAACACAAAATGCTAAAATAAAATGCATAAAATTAGGAATCCAACTGAACCAGAGAAATCCTATAGAAAGGAGCAGAAGTCCAATCATTATTGTTTTTCTAGGCCCAATACGGTCTACTGTATAGCCTTCAACGGGTCCAAGTATTGCTCCTTCCATTCTAGCTAGACTGAATGGAATAGAAAGCATGCCTCTGGTCCAACCAAATTCCCTTTCAAGACCAACGAAAAAAAATCCTAATCCTGAGAAAATTGGAGTAATTATTAAAGTCATCGTTGTTACGGCAATTGCAACAAGCTTCCAACCGTAAAAAACATTATTTATTGGATTTAATTTTTTTAAAGAAAAAATTTTATAACTCATCAATTTATAAAAGTACTTTTATAAGTATATCACATATCTATTTTAGATATACATAATAAGTTATGTTAACAATTCCTTTAAAGCATCATTTAAGTCATTAAAAGAAAAAACATATCCAATAGACTGTGTTTTATTAGGCAAGATTCGCCTACTTCCAAGCAATTCTTGTGAAAATTCACCAAATACTAATCGAATGAGAAACTCAGGCACCCAAACAAACGATGGCCTCTTTAACACTTTACCAAGTTCACTTGCAAAAACTTTTTGTTTTACTGGAACTGGAGCAGTAATATTGTATGTACCAGGAAGATCATTTTCCAAAACTTGAACAATAAATTGCATGAGATCTGTGATATGAACCCAAGACCACCATTGGTTGCCAGAACCCAATTTACCACCTAAACCAAATTTTGTAGCTAAAAGAATTCGACGCAACGCACCACCATTCAATCCAAGAATAATACCAGTTCTTATACAAGTTACTTTCACGCCATATTCTTGACTAAGCATCGCAGATTTTTCCCATTCCATTACCAGAGATGAAAGAAATCCTTGACCAGGTTCATTCTCTTCATCCATAGGAACATCACCTTCGGGATAAAATCCAATTGCACTCATGGAGATAAGTTTTGGATTAATTGAAGTAAAATTAATCATTGATTCCGACAAGTATCTTGTAGAAATCACACGGCTCTGCCATAATCGTGCCTTCTTTGCCTTAGTCCATCTACCTACAATTGGTTCACCCATTAAATTGATAACAGCATCAAATTTTAATTCAGGATCTGGTAAAATTGAAAAAATTGAAAGCCCGTCCCAATAGTAGACTGATCTCAATACTGGAACTTTTTCTTTTGTAGATTTTGGAAAACGAGAAGTACCGTATACATCATAACCAAGTAATGACAAATAATTACACAGATGCGAGCCTATAAATCCAGATGCTCCTGTCACAAGTATATTTGTCATTAATGAAAGTTATCCATTTTTTAATAAGGTTACACCAAAAATTTCCTGATCAACACCACCAAGATGATATTTATATGGCTCATCTCCACGAAGAAAATCAAAGTTTTTTAATCCTCGATCAATTGCATCATGGATGCATGAAGCCGTTAAAAGAAGTCCGACACTCAGGTTATCATATTCATGATCTAATCCACTGTTGTACAGAAACCTTGTATCTTCGAAATCAAAACAAATAGTAGAGGCGGAGATCTTTGATTCTACATATAATAACGAAAGACGTATTAAGTGTTTTTCTGATAAAACATTTGACATATGGCGAAAAAATTCCTCACGTTCGGGAGTCAGAAATATATCTTTATCGGCACGACTTTCGCGCATTAAATGAAAAAATGAGTCAATATTCTTAGCAATATCATCATGAGTTTCTAATGTTACTATTTCTGTAGAACCAACATTTTCTAAGCGTCGAAATTTTCTTCGTAATTCATGCCTATCTTTCTTTCTTAAAGACAATAAATATTCTTCCCAACTAGAGGGTAATTCTAGTTTTGGGCAAACGTCCTCTTTGTTTATGTTACTCGTCCAACCATCTTTTTTGGCAAGCTCAGGAAAGAAATTCAAAGTCGGAGATTGACTAGGCACTGATGGTAGAATCACTTCACTAATATGATTAACATTCAGCCATTCAATAATGTTTCGAAAAAAATCTAATTCATTTCCAGAAGAAATAACAAAATCATGATAATCAAAAAGATCTGTATCTCCCAAAAATCGAACTGAAGAATCAACTAACTCAAATGGTGCAATACCAATTAACTCGTCCCCATCCGAATAGGCTAGAATCCTCAAGTCTCCTATGCCAAACTTGTCCCACCATAATTCCTGCCAAGAAGTACTTAGAAATATATTATTTATATTACATTTTTTTAATAACTGATCCCATTCATCTCGAATAGTTGAAAAAACATGCTCTTTGATCATAAATTACCTATCATTAGGTTATGTCAATATTTTTCGAAAGAAGTTCCTTAAGATCCCCTACCGTTACTTTTTGCCAATAAGGAAATCGAGCTACTGTCTGATCTCTTGAAGCACGGCGGATTTCCTTTTCATCAGATCCATCGTTATCCTTGAGAACATTTTCACGAATTTTTGCCATCTCATCTGTAGCAAATTCAGGACGTTCTGCCCAATGTGCAATATACTCATGATCGTTGTTATAGAAAACAAAAACTGGTATGGATTGATGTTCTCCATCTTTAAGAAATTCATTCATAATATCTAAATGACTGTCTCGAGGAAATACACGCATCTCCATACCTGAAACTTCTGCTATTCTGGCCATAAGTGGCATGCCTCGAAAAACATCAGGACACCAATCTTCTCCGATGACAAGAACTTTATTCACACCACTCTCGACAATGCCTTTAAAAAACTCAACAGCTTCTGAATCAACAGCTTCTGCACTTGTTTCGTAGTATAATTCGAAGCGGTCCTTATTTACGTTTATGCCAGATATATAATCGCTATATAAAAGACCCTGCTCAAATCTTTCTTTAGTTACTACACTCATAATAAAAACCTCCAAATTTAAGAATAATTAAATATTATTTCGAACAAACTGTTCGTTAGCCTATATGTCAACCAGGAACTCCAGTTAAATCCCAGCCTTCTTTGCTACTCCCATCAGGATAAACGACAATAGGAACAACATCTCCATAGTCTCTTGCCTCATCAAGCCATTCCTGATTAAGATCGACACGACGTTCTTCAAACGTGACACCGTCTTTTAGCCATATTTTTCTTAAGGCATCTGAGCCACGGCAATTTGGCAAGGTATAAACAATAATTTTCATATTAGCTTCCCTCATTTTTCTTATCAATAAAAAAAATAAACTACAGTAAGTTTATCAAATTATCAATGATATTATCAATAGAGACACAAATTTTGCTTGCTGTAATTAATATTGAATTGATATGCTTAGGATAATTAAAATTATAAAGGCATCGATAATATGGAAAATATTCAATGAAAATTCTAGGAAACTCATCTCGCATGAGATCAGTATTGACTAGACAGAAGCTATCTGTAGCTTCATGGTCGCTATACGACGTAGGAAATACGATGTTTAATGCAGGCGTTTTGGGACTTTTTTTCCCTTTATGGTTAGCTGAAAAAGGTGGAGGAGGTGATTCGGATCTTGGTTTCACTATTGCAATTTGCTTATCAATCGTAATAGTTCTTAGTCCCATCGTTGGTGTCATATCCGATCAAATAAAAAGTCGACTACCTATCTTATTCACCCTTTCAATTATTACAGGATTTTCAACGTTAGCACTTGGATTTACTAACGAATTAAGTAATGGACGTGTCATTTTTTCAATAGGATTTATGTCAGTTTACATTGCAGAATTAATATACAATTCCTTATTAACAGACATTACAGATAAAAAAAATCGAGGTCGAGTAGCTGGAGCTGCAATAGGAATCGGGTATACCGGTGTTCTAATCGTTGTTGGAATGGGGCTTTATCTAGAAGAGAATAATTCAAATTATTCTGCTGGATTCATCGCGATATCAATTTGTTATTTTGCTAGCTCTTTGCCCGTTAGCTTCTTGCTAATCGAGAAACCAAAAATCACATCAAATATAACTATTATGACTAAAGCGATACTTCAAGCATGGTCAAGCATCATAACTCTAACAAAAACCGTAATGAGAGATTCGGATATTACCAAACTTCTAATTGGTCGTTACTTTTACATGGCTTCAATACTAACTGCATCTTCATTTGCTGTTTTTTTTGGCATCGAAACTATCGGATTTACTACAGAGCAGGTTCAATATGTTTTACTTTTGGCTGTCTTGTTTGCAATCCCAGGAACACTTTTTTGGGGAAACCTTGTTGACAAAATTGGTTCCAAAAAAACTTTACAAATTGTTCTTATTGGTTGGTCTTTAGTGCTGTCAGGAACAATTGCAATCCCCGTATTCAATTTAGACACAAGGCTTTGGTGGATTTTAGCAATTCTTATGGGTACTTTATATGGAGGTGTATGGGCAGCCGATAGGCCACTTTTAATTAACCTTTCGCAAGCACGAATAGGGGGATTATTTGGCTTATATGCAATAACTAGTAGGAGTGCTTATTTAACTGGAGCATTTGCTTGGCCTTTTATTGCAAACGTACTTGGGTATGGACAGGTTACAGCCCTCATTTTCTTAGTTTTTTGTGGAATACTAGGTTTAATATTTATTTTACGCATTAAGCAAAATGTATAACTATGAAAACTTATGCAAGTGTTAAATAAAGAAGTAAAACATGACCAAAATATTGAACTTAGTAAAAATCAAAACAAGGATTATCTGTTAAATCAATGTGCTTATTGACTGATAAAAGTACAATAATTAATTTATCACTTAGCCTGACTATTATTGGTAGGTAATCAACAGGCAGAAAATTTAAGGTTTAAGAAATCGTGACAATAAGAAATTATTTTTAGATCCCTAATAAAATCCTCCTAATAAAAGTTCACGAAAAAACTCATTCAGCCTTTTGAATAATCTCTCCTCCCAAAGTAGTTATTTTATTAATTTTTATAACAACTGCAGCACCAAGTCTTTCTGGATCTCTACTAAGTTCAGCTTCAACAGTCTTATTCATCACACTTTCTCTAATTTCTCCCAATTCATGAACAACGACATCACCATAAAATCGCCATGCCTTACGATTAGTTGCATTCCTAAAAAGAACAGCAACTTTAGGATTTGCAATTAACTGAGCAAATCCACCCTTTCGTGCTCGCTCCCAAAAGGCTAATTCATTAGAAGAAAAAACCATCATACTCCCCTTGAAGGATAAATTTGGATCTCCATTCAAGGAAGCTGTGCCTAAAATACATGGATATCCATCATTTAATGCACTATTAACAAGCTCTTCCATCTCACTGGTAATTTCAATAGCCACAAAACACCTCCATTAATCATAAAATAACCTTTATTACTTCTAGACAATATCTTTTTTTAGTCATGGATTATCTCGTATATGAGGATTCTACTCGAAATTCCAAAATCATGGATATCCGTTAAATATAAATCCTCGGTTTTATGCATTTAACACTCTTGCCTGTACAAAATGCAAGAGTGAAAACTTCAAAAGCATTTCAACTCTAAATAATTACTTGCTAGAAATAAATAAATGACCTACAGCTAGTATCATAAGCCCGAATGGATTTGAGGAAAGTATAATCTGTAAATATACCAAGAAACAGAATTAGGAAATTCTTGAGATATGAAAGCACGATAATAATCTTTGAGGTATTAAAAGTTACTGCAATTAGCCAAAAAATAGCAGAATCTTCACAAACTTCAGCCACCAAAGACCAATCAAAATCATATTTTCACGTATAACTTAACGTTCGTACATCATATCTTTCCGTTCTGACTCTTAGCTAACTGACAAAAACAAGTTATCATTAATGTTCACTCCTACTGAATTTTTCTACTGGAGCGGGCGATGGGATTCGAACCCACGACAACCTGCATGGGAAGCAGGGACTCTTCCTCTGAGCTACGCCCGCAAGATATATCAAGACAAAAATCAGCCAACGATCGCAATCAGAAATTAATATACCTGTCGAAGGTCAGGACGCCTAGCAGCCATCACTTCGTCTAAGCGACCGATGGGGGCATACACCGGTGAAGAAAGAATTAAATCCGGATTCTCCTCACATTCAATCGCAATTTTACGCATAATATCTATAAAAATATCCAGTGTTTGTTTATTCTCAGACTCTGTAGGCTCGATCATCAAAGCCTCTTCAACAATAAGTGGAAAATACATTGTAGGAGGGTGCACACCATAATCAATAAGCCTTTTAGATACATCAATAGCTTTAACGCCCTTAGATTTTTGAGGACTAAGAGATAAAACTAATTCATGCATACATTTACGATCAAATGCCACCTTATAAACATCCTTCAAGGAACTCAAAATATAATTTGCATTCAATACGGCATCTCCACTAACTTGACGAAGACCACTTAGGCCAAGTGCTCTTACAAACGCATAAGCCCTTACTAACACTCCAAAGTTGCCATGAAATGCTGCCACCTTCCCAATAGAATCTACTGGATCAACAAAATTATAAATCGAACCTTCTAGGTTCGAAGATTTTTTTACAATAGGAGAAGGCAGAAATGGTAACAATTTTTCACTTACGCATACAGGACCAGAGCCTGGTCCACCGCCACCATGAGGAGTGCTTAATGTTTTGTGTAAATTTAAATGAACTACATCAAATCCTAAATCAAAAAGCCGAGCTCTTCCTAAAATAGCATTCATATTTGCCCCATCACAGTATATCAAACCACCTGCCTCATGAATGATCTTACAAATTTCTACTATTGAGGTATCAAATAAACCCAGCGTACTAGGCAATGTGATCATAGCACCTGCTAAATTCTCCTTAGCTAAAATTCGAAGTGCTTGTACGTCCATATTCCCATTAGAGTCAGAAGGTATTGTAGCAACAGAAAAACCTGCCATGGATGCAGAAGCTGGATTTGTTCCATGTGCACTATCAGGTATCAAAATTAAATTTCGTTGCGAATCTCCATTTGACTCATGATAGGCCTTAATCATGAGAACACCCGCCAATTCACCTTGCGCTCCTGCCAATGTAGCCAAACTCGAACCAGCGAAACCAGTTAATTCCATTAGAGATGATTGTAATTCATACATTAATTCCAAAGAGCCCTGGGCAAAATTAGTATCTTGTAGTGGATGTAGCTTCGCAAATCCAGGCAATGAAGCAATTACATCATTAATCTTTGGATTGTACTTCATAGTACAGGAGCCCAAAGGGTAAAAATTCGTATCAACTGAAAAATTCTTTTGAGAAAGATTTGTAAAATAACGTACAACATCTAGTTCGGAAAGTTCAGGTAATCTAGTATCACATTCCCGCAAAAATTCTTCAGGCAAGGCTTCTTGCTCAGGAACATCTAATGATGGTAATTGTACTCCAGCACGACCAGGAACACTTAGGTGGCCTAGCATTTTAAGTTTAGGGCTATTTAATGGGCTAACATCTACCATTAATTACGATTCCTTCATGTTATTAAGAGCAATTACAAGATTATCAATCTCTTGTTTAGAATTGATTTCAGTTACACAAAACAGCAATCCACCTTTTACACGATCAGTAACATTAATACCACCAATAATCCCCTGATCAAAAAGATTTTTTTGGAGAACATCCACAGATTTTGGACCAGTTACAACAAATTCATTAAACCAATATTTATCAGGTGCGTGTGGATTAATATAGTACCCAGGAAGCTCACTGATACATCTAGCTGCATAATGAGCTTTGTTATAACACAATTGCGCAACTTGTCTAAGTCCTCGAGGCCCCAATAACGCTAAATGAATTGCAACTGCAGTGGCAATCAGTGCTTCTGAAGTGCAAATATTTGAAGTTGCATTCTCTCGTCTTATATGCTGCTCTCTAGTTTGTAAAGTTAAAACAAATCCATCCCGATCACCGTGACTCTCATTAGTTTTACCAACAATTCGACCAGGTAATTGTCGTATATGCTCGTTTCTACAAGCAAACATTCCAACATAAGGACCGCCAAAACTCAGAGGAATACCTAATGATTGGCATTCACCAGTAACAATATCTGCTTCATATTCAGAAGGAGGCTTAAGCATACCCAAAGCAACTGGATATACATTAACAACAAATAGCCCATCAACAGAATGTATGAGCTTACCTAATGAAGCTAAATCAGGAATTACTCCAAGAGCATTTGGATATTGAACAAGTAAACATGCAGCGTCCCCATCAATTTCATTGATATAATCTGAAACTATTACAATTTCAACTGATTGTGGCAAAAGATATGTTCTAAGTACTGCCAAATAATGAGAAGATATACTATCCATAACGTAGACTCTATATCGCTTGGTCAATCTACATGCCATCAAAGCAGCTTCAGCAAAGGCGGTGGCTCCATCATACATACCTGCATTTGCAACATCCATACCTGTCAATTCACACATCATTGATTGAAATTCATAAGTCGCCTGCAATGTGCCTTGACTAACTTCCGGTTGATAGGGAGTGTATGAGGTTAAGAATTCACCTCGAGAAGTTAATGAAGCTACAACACTTGGAATAAAATGCGAATACGCCCCGCCCCCTAAGAAACTCGGCATTTTCCCAACTTGAACATTCTTAGCTGACAAAGATTCTAATTCTTGTAAAAGTTCCATTTCGGTCAATGGTGAAGGTAGGGTAATATTTGGATCACGATATTTTTCTGGTATTTCAAGAAAAAGATCCTCAATTTGATTAACTCCGACAACATCCAACATTTCTCTTCGCTCACTATCAGTATGAGGAATATACGAATGAACAAAATTTTTAACCATTTATCTTAATGTTCTCCTGAGTCTAAGTATTTACCATATTGATCAGCACTGAGAAGATTAGCTAATTGCTCAACACTGGAAAGTTCTACCTTAAGCATCCATCCATCACCATAAGGATCTCGATTCACCAATTCAGGCGCATCTTGCAAATTACCATTCACTTCAACCACGGTACCAGTAACTGGAGAAAAAAGATCTGACACAGCTTTTACTGATTCAGCTTCGCCCATTTGTGCGGACTGATTTATTTCTGAACCATTCTCAGGTAGATTAACATAAATCACATCTCCAAGCTGATCTTGAGCAAAATCAGTTATTCCAATAACAACCAGTGTGGCGTCTTCTACTCGCACCCATTCGTGCTCTTTAGTATAATAACAGTCCGTTGGAATCATTGTCTTAAACTCCTTTAGGTCGCTAATTTTAGGTCGCTAATTCGATGACCGACGATAAAAAGGCATTTTTACTACGCATGCATCAAAATCTCTCCCTCGACCACGTAATACTATATCATCCCCAATGGTTGAGTGTGAATCAGCAATATACCCCATTCCAATATCCATGTTTAATGCAGGAGAATGAGAGCCACTTGTCACCTCTCCAATAATATTTTTCTGGGAATCTAAAATCAAATAGCCTCTTCTGGGAATTGCTTTAGTCAACATATTAAATCCAACTAAGCGTTTATCGATTCCTATTTCATTCAAGCGTAAAAGTTCTTGATATCCAGAAAAGTGAAAATTATCCCAATCTACAAATCTACTTAGGCCAGCCTGAATAGGATTTACGTTTTGATCCATATCATTCCCGTGTAGACGTAATCCTGCCTCTAATCTAAGTACATCTCTCGAGCCTAACCCGCATGGTGAAGCACCAGATTGTAACAAATCATCCCAAAAGCATAAACCAATTTCCTTGCTTGCAATTATCTCAAATCCATCTTCTCCAGTATATCCAGTTCTACTAATGATTAATCGGGGATTATATTCTGAATTTTCAGACCTAAGACAATATTCATAAAATTGAAAGGGATTTAAATTCAGGACACTTTCTAATGAATCATAATAATTTACTTTTTTTAAATAATCACTAAGAATTTTTCTAGCTGAAGGCCCCTGCAAAGCAATCATTACAGTTTTAAAAGTTAAGTCACTCAAGCTAACATTCTTAAATTCTGCCAAAATTTCATTAAGCCAATGTATAACTGTTTCTCTGTTAGAAGCGTTACAAATTAATAAATATTTACTATATGAATTGCGATATATTACTACGTCATCAATAATTCCCGCATTTTCATTTAATATAAAACAATATTTTGCACTTGCAATAGCCATCTTCGTAGCCGAAACGGTCAAAACTTTTTCAAGGTAAAGGCCCGCATCATCACCAAAAATTTCTATACGGCCCATATGTGAAACATCAAAAAATCCCGCCAATTTACGAACAACATTAGCTTCATCAATTATCCCTTTGTATTGGATTGGCATCTCCCAACCGGAAAAAGGAATCAATTTAGCATTTAAAATCTTATGCCTTTCTGCAAAAGGTGTTCTTAACAGCATTATTTATACCACCAAATAGACCTACTATATCAAATTTACGAAACATTTGCTGTAAATGAATTCACGGCACTTGTAAGCTTTTAACGTATACCTTATTCTATTAATTATATTGTATATCACTTGATGCTTTTGGAGGATTAGAATTGCCTTCTCGTTTTTGGTTTTTTGAGAAAATAACTAAAGGTTCCTTTTCCAGTATAAAATGGACTTCTGTAAACCTTTTAATCATCGTAGCACTTTGGGCACTTATAACAACATTGGACTATCGTTGGGGTGCACTAGATTATAGATGGGGACTTACCATGTGGATGTCTGGTATAGTTGCATTCAGTGGATTCGTGACGTTTAATACCGCCTTATATATGATGGGTATTGGGTACGAAGAATGGAAATCTCAACAGAATAGCTAATTATTATCATTTCTGTAATTAAAATGACTTATTCTAAAATTATCGCTATCGATGGCCCAGTTGCATCTGGTAAAACATCAGTTGGAAAATTAGTAGCCGATTCACTTGGATTTAAATTTTTTGATACTGGATTGCTTTATAGAGCTACGACCTGGGGATACCTACAATCAAAGATTAAACCAGAAGAGCATATCTTAATAAGCGAACTTGTAGAAAAAATATCAGTTTCATTCGTGTCACCTCTAGAAGAAGCACAAATTTTCTTTGAAAATATTCAAGTAAATTCTTTCCTTAAGATCCCAGAAATTGATAAGCAGGTTTCATATATTGCTTCAATTCCAGAACTTCGAGGTAAACTTCTTGAATTACAAAGAACAATAGCCAAGCATGGTGAAGTCGTTATGGTTGGTAGAGACATAGGTACAGTAATATTACCTGCTGCCGATTTAAAAATTTTTCTTATGGCTTCTGTAAAAGAACGAGCTAGGCGAAGATACGAAGAGTTTAATTCATCGGGAATAAGCTTAAATCTAGATGAGGTTGAAAATATGATACAAAAACGCGATCAAACTGATAGTGAGAGAAAACATGCACCTTTAAGAAAGGATTCTTCTGCACATTTATTAGAAACCGATAACCTATCATTAGAATATATTAGTGAAAAAATTATTAATCTTTTTTATGGTTTAGGTTAATGTCAGATTTCACATATAAATTTCTACGGACTCTTCAAATTATAGCCCTTAAAACATTTAGTACATGGTCAATACAGGGAAGTGAAAATGTCCCTCCAAAAGGAAGTCTACTAATAGTAGCAAACCATTTAAGTTGTATTGATCCATCTTTGCTGGCATGTGCAATACCTAGAAGATTATATTTCTTAGCAAAAAAAGAGGTATTCAGACCTGTTATAGGAAATATTCTAATTGCATATGGGGCATTCCCAATAGATCGTAAATCAATGGACAGAAAGGCCTTGCTTTGGTCTTCAAATATTCTTAATGAAGATAAATCGCTAGTAGTATTTCCTGAAGGTCAACGTAATCCTATTAGAAAAATGCAAAAACCTTTTGGAGGTGCTGCAATGCTAGCACTGAAAACTCAATCGGTAATTTTACCAGTAGGAATAACAGGATCCGAAAGCATAGGCCCTCTTTGGCGAATGGCCCTACCAACAGGAAAAATAGCCATAAATATTGGTTATCCATTCACGTTACCTCATATTGAAGGACGTATTTCACATTCATTACTGAATTCTTTTTCAGAAACAATTATGCAGAGAATAGCCAATCTTATCCCAAAAAATTATCAAGGAATTTATAAAACCTAGATATTCCTTGCGTTCCCGAATATAATTTCTTTTACTAAATAAATACATTAGGAAGTATCACGTAAATGACCATTGGAGCACTACCAAGAATAGCAATTGACACTATGGGTGGAGACTTTGGCCCATCTGAGACGATACCTGCAGCCATTGAATCAGCCAAAAGTGGTACTGTAGCCATAATATTAGTAGGCAGCCCAGATCTAATTAAGAAGGAATTAGCCAAATACTCTTATGATAATTTACCCATAACGATCATCCCCTCTGATGGTTTAATTACTGAAACAACTCAACCGGTACAAGCAATAAAAAAAAATCCTAACGCATCGATAGTGATATGCAATGAATTAGTAAAAAGAAAAGATGCGGATGCTTACGTTACAATGGGATCTACGGGTGCTGCCTTGGCATCTTCTTCGATGATACTTGGCTTACTAGACAATATTGATCGACCAGTATTAGGAGGAGTACTGCTAGAATGTGCACCACATTCTATTCTTGTTGATGCTGGAAGTACTATTGATGCACGACCTTCCCAGTTAGTAAATTTTGCTGTTCTAGGCTCAGCTTTTGTTCAAGCATTTTTTGGCATTAATAATCCAAAAGTAGCCTTATTGAGTGTTGGATCAGAAAACAATAAAGGAAATAAGCAGGTTAAAGACACATATGGACTTTTAGAAAAAACAAATATAAATTTTATTGGCAACATTGAGGGACATGAACTCCCATTTGGTAAGGCAGATGTCATTGTTTGCGATGGATTCACAGGTAACATATTGCTAAAAACAGTAGAGGGTATTGGTTCTGTTCTTTACAAAGAACTGGCTAATGAAATTGGAAAACATCTTCCTGAAAAAAAAGCAAATCATATTGCAGAGATCATTTTTAAAACAATTACTCCAGCTGACAAATGGGGTGGTAGCCCAATTTTTGGTATAAATGGAATCGGCATAGTTGGACATGGGCGACATAAACAATTCGGCATACGCAATGCGATAAATACCGCAAAATTGTCAATTGATGTAAATATGATAGAAATAATGGAAAATAATCTCAAAAGAATAAGAGACAAAATTAAAGTTAATGAGATTTAAATTGGAGATATCTTGACTAAAAAATCCAAAAAAATTGCTTTGGTTACTGGTAGCTCAAGAGGTATAGGTAGGTCAATAGCCATTCAACTTGCAGCAAATAACATGGACGTTGTCATTAATTATAAGAATCAAATTGATGCTGCTAAAAAAGTTGTTGACGAAATAATTAACAACGGTGGCAAGGCTATTGCTGTTCAAAGTGATATCACTAACTCAAGCGAAGTAGAATCAATGTTTAGTACAATAGAATCTAAACTTGGAAATGTTGGCATACTTATTAATAATGCAGGGATAATTAAAGACTCTTTGTTAATTCGCATGTCTGAAAATGACTGGGATGAAGTAATAAATCTTGACCTTAAGGCTGTATTTCTTTGCACTAAAGCTGCTCTTAGGCCAATGCTTCGTGAGCGATGGGGAAGAATTATTAATGTAGGTTCTGTAATAGGACTAAAAGGACAGAAAGGACAAGCAAATTATGCAGCTGCAAAAGCTGGTTTAATAGGATTGACGCAAACAGTTGCGATGGAAGTTGCATCTAGAAACATAACTGTCAATTATGTAGCGCCAGGATATGTAGAAACCGACATAGTAGAGAATCTAAGTAGCGAAAGAAAAGCCCTAATTTTAAATAGAATTCCTCTAGGAAGATTTGCACATCCCGATGAAATTGCTTCACTAGTCACTTTTTTAGTCTCTGATCAAGCTTCTTACATCACAAGCCAAATTATAACCGTAGATGGCGGAATGATGAATTCTTAGAATCATGAATGAGTAATTCTAAGAATTTTCAAAAACTCCTGCATCAATATCCCTAGTAGCTAGTGACTCTCAAAATCTAAATCTTGGTGCCATTACCAAAGATTAAACAAGCCAACAGGAAAATATAATATTTACATACATAATTATGGTAAAAGACAGCATAAGCTAAAGAAGTGTCCACGATTAGAGATCAAGCAATCATAGCCGATAGAAGGTTTTATTGCTATAAAGAATCATTATCAAGATCAATGCTTATGCCTGAAGATAAATGAAGATCCTTTGATTCGTTGATAAACTTAGCTCGAATATAACCCATTGCAATAGTTTTTTCACTTCCAGGGACTGAACTTGCACTTGTAATGATACCTACATTTTGATCATTAAAAATAACTCTATCACCTGGAATGATATTGCTAATTTCAGAAACAGAAAAGCCAACTAAGTGCTGTTTAACTTTTTCGTAGTTATGCAAACGAGCTACTACTTCTTGACCAATATAGCATCCTTTTGTCCAAGAAATTATATTATTTAAGTTTGCTTCAAGAGGATTATACTCATTAGTTAATTCATTGCCCCACTTAGGAACCTTAGCCTGAATTCTAGCAATCTCAAAAGCTTGCTCACCTATAAGCTTGACTCTTTTGGATCTAACAAAAGACATAAGACTGTTGTACATGTACTCAGCAATTATATTAGGGAAAAAAACCTCAAATCCAATTTCGTCTAATAAATCTGTTCTACAAATAATAACCTCATGTCCATATTTTGAAATACAGACATTACTAAGATTTTCAAATTTTAGATCACATTCAGCCCATTCTTCAAGAATATTTTTAGAATTAGGGCCGACGACACCAATAACGCTAGTGAATTCAGAAATATCATTAAGCACAACATCTTCATCAAATGTATATTTTTCAATCCACTCAAGCACATAATTAATATGTCCGGACGACACAGTCATTAGTAGTGAATCATTCAATAAGGAAAGCTTCAAGAGATCGACCATTTTACCATTATGACTCGTTAAAACTGTTGAGACACCTGATCCAATTTCAAGATCAACTAGCCTGTTTGTCGATAAACGTTCTAGAAGGTCAAGTGCATCTTTGCCAAAAACTTTTATTACACCTAAATGAGTACGATCGATGATTGCTACAGCTTTAGTAACAAAATTATATTCATCGTCAAGAGAAGAAATCACTTTAGGAATTTTCCACCCTAAATGATCAATATAATCAATATTTGAATCGAAATAATTCAAACCAAATGAGGAGACTTGCATAAAATTACCTCATAGAAGGTTGCAGCATAGTCTGATTTAAACAGAAAAAGAAGTACCACAACCACAAGTACTAGCAGCATTAGGATTGGAAAAAGTAAATCCTTTACCATTTAATCCATCTGAAAAATCGAGCTCTGTACCAGCTAAATAAATATAACTTTTCTTAGGTATAAATAATTTTATACCTTTGTCTTCGATTATTTTATCTTCAGAGGAAGGACCGGCATCAATGGAAAGAACATAAGTGAGCCCAGAGCAACCTCCACCTTTAACCCCAATTTTTAATCCAAAACCATCCTCTAGCCCTTGATTGCTTGCGAAAAGACGTACCTTTTCGGCGGCTTTTTCTGTTACTGTCACATTCACACTAGGAGCATTTGACATAAGTTCCTCCTTTTCAACTTTATTATTCTATTCAATGTACTTAAGAAGGTCAACGATAATTGACACAAAGTTACAAATACTTTAATTTAAAATTATGGCTTTTACGCATTTTTCTGAACAATAAACTGGAATTCAAACGACATGAGAGCCTGATCTAGATAATGCCAGTAAAGGAATTAATGCTAAATAAAATAATCGTTGGAATATCAATCATTGATTGATATATTGCACGTCAAACCAATTATCTCAATTCAGCATATCAAGAAAGCATTTAGTGTAAAAAATCACCGATTTGAAGTGATTAAAAATATTAATGTTACAATAAATCAAGGTGAATTCGTATCTTTTGTTGGACCAAGCGGATGCGGCAAAACAACTTTATTGAATATTATAGCTGGACTAGAATCACCTGATTCTGGAAGTGTAATTATTTCTACTAAACCATCGACAGAAATGTTAGGGAAAGTGGGATATATGCACCAAAAAGATGGCCTTCTCCCTTGGAGAAATGTTCTTGATAATGCAATTTTAGGGTTAGAAATTAATGGATTTAAGCGGCCCGAAGCTCACGCTTTAGTAAGACCATTACTGAAGCAATTTGGCCTTGAAGGCTTCGAAGAAGCAATGCCATGGGAAATATCTGGTGGAATGCGACAAAGAGTTGCATTACTCCGAACTGTATCTTATAAACCCGAAGTAGTATTACTGGACGAACCTTTTGGAGCGTTAGACGCATTAACTCGTGAAGATCTACAATTTTGGCTATTACAAATATCTCAAGAATTAAATCAAACAGTAATAATGATTACCCACGACATAGAGGAAGCCTTGATTTTATCTGACCAAGTTTTTGTCTTAAGCCATCGTCCAAGTTTTATTATAAAAAATATTACGGTTCCATTTAAAAAAAATAAGAATGAACGAAACACGACAAATATCGAATTTGCAAATTTAAAGGCGGAATTAAGCCATGCAATACGACAATAATTATTGAGGAATTGGTAATGCCGAAACGAATCTATAAAAAATACAAATTCAAAAATAATCTATTGCTACCAACTATTATCATAATATCAATATTAATCATATGGCAATCACTTACAATAATTTTAAATTTACCTAAATGGTTGTTACCTGCACCAAGCGCAATTTTAATTGAGATTTATACCAACTTCCCATTACTGATTACTCATTCGCTTGTTACGATTCAAGAAGTCTTGTTTGGATTCTTATTAGCTTTAGGATTAGGAATAGCATTAGCTATTTCAATAGATACATCTCAAATTGTCGAAAAAACCATCTATCCACTCATTATCACATCACAGACAATTCCAATTATTGCCATAACGCCACTTTTATTAGTATGGGTGGGATATGGAATATTCACAAAAATTATAGTAGTAGCCTTAATTTCTTTTTTTCCAATAGTTGTCAACATGATCGATGGCCTCCGGTCTACTGATAATTCTATAGAAAAAGTTGCACTAACTCTTGGTGCAACGAAATTGCAAATATTAAGGTTAATAAGAATACCCTCATCAATTCCATATCTTTTTTCAGGAATGAAAATTGGAATCTCGGTATCAGTAATCGGAGCTGTAATAGGGGAATGGGTAGGAGCAAGTTCAGGCCTTGGATATCTTATGCTTCAAGCTGCCCCACGCTTTCAGACAACATTAGTTTTCGCATCAATAGTATTTCTATCTATCATGGGATTAAGCCTGTTCGCATTTATTCAAATAATAGAATATCGCTTCACCAAATGGAATCGTTTTTCAAGCAATTAATTAAAAAGGTTACATAATGAAATCAAATTTCAGACTACTAATAGTTATATTAATAATACTTAGTTTTCCGGTAGGATGTAATTTAATCAGTTCTTCTGAAAATACACAGAATGACTTCACAGATATCACAATAGCACTAGATTGGTATCCTTGGTCTAATCATGCTGGAATTTTTGTGGCAAAAGAAAAAGGATATTACAGCGAGAACCAACTCAGAGTATCTATATATACACCTTCAAATCCATCAAATATTTTACAAACTGTTGGATCAGGAAAGGATGACTTCGGAATTAGCTACCAAACAGACGTGCTAATGGCAAAAGCAGAAGGAGTACCAGTAACATCGATAGCTGCAATTGTGCAACATCCATTAAATTCAATAATGACTTTAAAAGAATCAGGTATTACACGACCTTACCATTTAGAAGGAAAAAGGATTGGATATCCAGGCATTCCAACAGACGAATTGTTACTTAAAACTATGATTGAATATGATGGCGGAAATATAGAAAATATAAAATTAATGAATGTTGGATATGATTTAGTAACTGCACTGATTAGCAAGAAAGTTGATGCAATTATAGGCGCCTATTGGGTACACGAGTCTTTCATTATAGAAGAACAAGGATACGAAATTAACATATTAAAAATGGAGGATTGGGGAGTACCTGATTTTTATGAATTAGTAATAGTTACAAATGAAAAAACTGTTGATAACAAACCTGAATTAATTAATAAATTTATTAATTCAACTTTTAAGGGGTATGAGTATTCGATAAATAATCCAAAAGAGGCAATTAATATTATGTCAAGTATTAATCCAGAAATTGATATCGAATTAGAAACAGCAGGTATAAAACTACTACTTCCATTATGGAAAAAAGAAAATGGTCAATTTGGTTGGCAAGATAAAAGTAAATGGGAAAAGTTAGCTATCTGGATGTTAGAACAACAACTACTAAATAAACCAGTTAATTTAGATAAAGCCTTTACTAATCAATTTGTCAGATTGGATTAATCAGATTACCTTAATGATGGAGATTATATTTAAGATAATCTCCATCATTAAGGTAAATAAATATCAGTTAACTTGCAGTTGCTTTCGCACCAGCAGTTTCAAGTTTAGCAATAATATCATCAGCTTCGGACTTAGAAATACCGACCTTAATATCAGCAGGTGCAGACTCGACCAAATCCTTAGCTTCCTTAAGGCCCAAAGTTGTTACTTCGCGAACAGCTTTAATAACATTAACTTTATTAGGACCAAAATCTACAAGATGAACTGTGAATTCACTTTGTTCTTCATCAGCTGAACCAGATGTAGCAGCACCGCCTGAAGCAGGCGCAGCAGCAAGCATTACAGGCGCAGCAGCACTAACTCCGAACGTTTCCTCCAACTCTTTGACCAACCAAGCTGCATCTAAAACAGAAAGTTGCTTAATCCCATCAAGAATTTCTTCCTTTGTTGCCATTATATACCCCCAATTTACTATAAACTTAAACTTAAAAAACTAACCCTGTTCAGACCTTCTTTGTAAAACTGTAACCAAGTTTTGATTAGGGCGATTAATAACACTAGCAAGACCCGATATAATTCCAAGAAGTTGACCCATAATATCAGATATCAGAAGTGGTATTGGTTTTGTCATTGATAAAGATTTTATATCAGGAGAGGACAAAATTGTACCATCTAAAATTCCACCATTAATATTAACTGTTAAATGATTTTCATCTAAAAAATTAAGTAAGGATTTAGATGCTTCAATAGGATCACCATCACATAGAAGTAAAGCAGTTTGCTCACTTAGAATTTTCTTAATTTCTGGTCTTCCCAATTCATCTGCTGCAATAGCTGCCAAAGTATTCTTAACAACCTTAAAGGAAGCACCATGACTTCTAAGGACCTTTTTAAGAGAAGTCATATCTTGGGCGGATATCCCAGAAAAACCAGTACTAATAACGAAATTAGATTTAGAAATCTGAGTTTTTATTTCTTCGAGTTGATTAATATTTCTATCAGAAGGCATTATTATCCTCATAAAAAAAACCTAGTCATAAACTAGGCCAAAAGAAAATTTAAAAATTAACCTGCGCGGGAATTATTAAGGATTTGAATCCACCCAGCGATCTTAGGCCTTCATTAATATTACACAACAAAATCAGAACTGTAAAGTTAAGTTAAGCTATCTCTACGTAAACTTAGCTTAAACAGTTGCCTTCTGCAATGCAGATATATCCAATGCAACACTTGGTCCCATTGTTGTAGTTAGGTGAATTGACTTATAAAGCGACCCTTTTATTCCATCAGGCCTTGATCTTGTAATAGCACTAACAATGGCAAGTAGATTTTCAGCAACCTGAGAATTTTGAAAACTAACTTTACCTATGGCCACATGAATATTTGCTAAACGATCCATCCTAAACTCAACTCGTCCACGCTTTATTTCCTGTATAGATGCTCCAATATCTGCTGGTTGAACAACAGTACCGGTTCTAGGATTTGGCATTAGACCCTTTCGGCCAAGTATTTTTCCTAGTTTTCCAATTTGAGCCATAACATCGGGTGTAGCAATAGCAACATCAAAATCTAACCATCCACCAGTCTCAATTCTTTTAATAGTTTCTTCATCGCCAATGTAATCTGCACCAGCTTCGAGAGCAATAGCAACAGTTGAACCTTGAACAAATGCAAGAACCGTTCTGGTTTTACCAGTACCATGCGGCAAAACAGCAATACTTCTAATTTGCTGATCGGCATGCCTAGGATCAGCACTTGTTCGGATATGTAGTTCAAAAGTTTCATCAAACTTAACGCTACTTACATCCTTTAAAAGCTCAATCGCATCATCTAAATTATAAAGACGATCATGATCAATATTTTTTACTGATTGTTTATACCTTTTACCTCTACCACGCAGAGATGGTTCAGTTATCAATTCCTTATTCCTCCAAAACTATTAAGCCCATGCTTTTTGCTGTACCTACTAAAGTGTTAACTGCAGATTTCAAATCTGAAGCAGTTAAATCAGGTTCTTTAATTTTTGCAATTTCCTCAATCTGTTTCTTTGTTAACTGGCCTACAGTCAGCCTGCGGGGCTCTTTACTTGCCTTGGTAATACCAGCTGCTTTTTTAATTAAATCTGAGGCAGGGGGTGTTTTGGTTATAAAACTAAAACTACGATCTTCATAAACTGTCAATTGTACAGGAATTACACTACCACGCTGATTTTCAGTTTTAGAATTATATTGCTTGACAAATTCCATAATATTTACACCGTGTTGGCCTAAAGCTGGGCCAATAGGAGGAGCAGGAGTTGCTTCACCAGCTTTTATTTGTATCTTAATTACTGCTTTAACTCTCTTTGCCATTGAAATTCCTTATAAACTCAATCTAAATTTATACATCTATTTTTTGTGCTTGTAGAAAGTCAAGCTCTACAGGGGTTTCTCTACCAAAAAATGAAACCAAAACTCGTATTTTACCTTTATCCGGCAAAACTGCATCTATCACTCCAATAAATTCTTGGAATGGGCCATCGGTAATCTTAACGTTTTGCCCTTTGACGAATCCAATTGTTGCTCGAGGCTGTGAAGCTTCCATGCGCCTAAATATTCCACTAACTTCTACATCAGTTAGCGGAAGGGGGCGTACTCTTTGTTCACCTTCTTCATCGGCTGATATAAAACCAGTAACCCCAGGAGTATTTCGAACAACAAACATAGTCTGGTCATCAAGAATCATCTTAATCAAAACATACCCTGGCAATAATCGTTCTTGCTTAGGAATCCGGCGCCCATCTTTTATTTCCATCACTTCTTCAGTAGGCACAACAACTTGAAAAACTTTGTGGCCAACATCCATTGTGTCAATTCTAAGATCAATATTTCTCTTAACACGGTCTTCAGTTCCAGAATAACAATGGATTATATACCATAAGCCTAGATCTGAATCCAAATTCTCATTTACTTCATCGAGAATAATTCCGGGTTCTAGAGAATCTTTATCATCCATAATTGTTTCTTTTATATCCATAATTTTTACTTAAACACCAAGAATAAATTTTGAGACAAAATCAAAAAGTAAATCTACTATAGTAAGAAAAATTCCTACCATAGCAGAAAGAGCAATCACCATTCCTGTTAACCTAATAGCTTCATGTCTAGAAGGCCACTCGGATTTACGCAATTCAGCTAATACTTCTCCAAAAAACCTTACGACTGACTGGCCTGGGTAACCAGCTAATTTCTTTGCAGGAATATGACTTTGATTTGGTCGAACCAAGATAAGCTACCTCACTTCACGATAAAGCTGTCGTCCATAACATCTATTACAGTACTTATTAAGTTCAAGGCGTTGCGGGTCACTTCTTCTATTCTTAGAAGTTCTGTAATTGCGTTCACTGCATTCCGTACATTGCATCGTAACAAGAATTCTATCACCTTTTTTTGCCATTGAAATCTTAGCCTTTCACGCTAGTAATTACACCTGCACCAACAGTACGTCCGCCTTCTCTTATGGCAAAACGTAAGCCTTCTTCCAATGCTACCGGGGATTGAAGGTTAATATCCATTGTAATATTATCACCTGGCATTACCATCTCAACTCCTGGAGGTAAAACAATTTCACCTGTTACATCTGTTGTTCTGATATAAAACTGAGGTCGATATCCAGGAAAAAATGGTGTATGTCTTCCACCTTCATCTTTACTCAAAACATAAACTTCAGCAGATGCAGTGGTCGCAGCTTTCATTGAACCAGGAAATGCTAAAACTTGACCTCTAGTAATCTCTTCTCTATCAATTCCACGAAGCAAGCATCCAACTGCATCTCCAGCTTGACCTTGATCTAGTGTCTTTTGGAACATTTCAACACCCGTAACAGTTGTTTTTGTTGTTGCACCAAATCCAATTCTCTCGACTTCCTGGCCAACTTTTACTATGCCGCGCTCTATACGACCCGTGACAACTGTTCCGCGTCCTTTAATTCCAAAAACATCTTCAATCGGCATTAAAAATGGTTGGTCAATAGGACGTACAGGAATAGGAATAAAATCATCGACAGCCTTCATTAGGTCTAAAATTCCCTGTTGAGCATCAGGGTCTCCCTGCAAAGCTTTCAAAGCTGACACCCGTACAATAGGAATATCATCACCAGGAAAATCATACTTAGACAATAATTCTCTAATTTCCATTTCAACTAGCTCTAACAATTCAGGATCTTCCATTTGATCAACCTTATTTAAAGCTACAACAATCGAAGGGACATTAACTTGACGAGCTAAAAGAATATGCTCTCGAGTTTGCGGCATTGGGCCATCAGGTGCACTTACAACTAATATAGTTCCATCCATTTGAGCTGCGCCAGTAATCATATTTTTAATATAGTCAGCATGCCCAGGACAATCTACATGAGCATAATGTCTATCAGTAGTTTCATATTCAACATGAGTAATAGAAATAGTTACACCACGTGCTTTTTCTTCTGGAGATTTATCGATCTGATCAAATGCAACATATTTAGTTACGTTTCCATCTTGCTCGCTTAAAGTTCTACTGATCGCAGAAGTCAAAGTAGTTTTACCATGATCAACATGCCCAATAGTACCAATATTAAGATGCGGTTTATCTCTTATAAATATTTCCTTAGCCACTTAACAAACCTCCGTTTTAAGTTATATTCAATTAATATTTGGAGCCCACAGCTGGAATTGAACCAGCGACCTCGTTCTTACCAAGAACGTGCTCTGCCCCTGAGCTATGTGGGCAAGTATATTTATTTTATATTATAAAATAATAATACAAACCCTCAACTCAACTCGAAGTGGAGGGAGTAGGATTCGAACCTACGTAGCCCTTCCGGGCATCAGATTTACAGTCTGGTGCGTTTGACCGCTCCGCCACCCCTCCGAGCCAAGAAAATTGTAACACAATTCTTGTATACAGCCAACTAGCCTAGGTTTTAAAAGCCCCAGATCGGACTTGAACCAATAACCTGGCGATTACAAATCGCCTGCGCTTCCCTTGCGCCACTGGGGCATGCTAAAATATATAAATATTTTAAATTACACACTTACTATCCTACCATTTAGTCTTAAAAAGTCTAGGAACTACCAATACAATCAATTACTTCTTGTATTGCTCACTTGTAGTGTCCTCTTGCGCATACTAGAAATTTTATGTATAACAGAATTTATATTCTCGGAAAATAATATGAGTGAATAAGAAAGGCTAATAACTAATGGGTACATTAGATAATAAAGTGGCAATTGTTACAGGAGCAAGTAGAGGTTTAGGAAAAAATATAGCTATAAGTTTAGCAAAAGCAGGCGCGACTGTTATAGCTACTGCTCGTACAGAAAACGAAAATGACTCAAAAATTCCCGGATCACTTAGTGAAACTGTCAAGTTAATTAACAATTCTGGAGGGAAATCCATAGCTATTCGTTGTGATGTAAGTAGGGAAGAAGATGTAGCTGATTGTGTATCCAAAGTATTAGCTCAATATAAGAAAATTGATATATTGGTTAATAATGCTGGAATTTTAGCACCAGGTAGCTTACAGGAAATGCAAACTAGACATTTCGATTTACAATATCGAGTAAATGTTCGTGGTCCATTTATATTTAGTCGAGAAGTTTTACCTTCAATGATCACAAATAAATGGGGCCACATTATTAACATTTCAAGTTCAGGAGCAATAGGTCCAGGCGAAGGACCATACAATGAAACATATTCAGGTGGTCATAGTTATGGAGCAACAAAAGCAGCTCTTGAAAGAATGACACAAGGTTTGGCAGCAGAAAACTTTCAACATAATATTGCAGTAAATGCTCTGTCACCTGAAATTGGAGAATGGTCAGAGGGAGGGCATTATTTCCGTGGTCCTGATAGTAACTATAATGGATGGCGTCTTTCAGGAGAAATAATAGGTGATGCCTCAGCTTTAATTTGTACAAAATCTCCTAAAGAATTTTCCGGTAAAATTCTCTACGATGAGTCTGTTTTCGTTGCAGAAGGCTGGACACTTGAAGAAGTTCGAGCTAAGTATCCTGTTGAACCAGGAGATAGATCAAGCAGATAGAATTGTTTTGCGTTGCCACAAATTAACATTTATCAATTTAGCATCTATCACTTCGCCTAAATTTATTTGTTTATTTGTTTTAACTATTCCTCTAACTTGGAAATCTTGAAATTCAACGTATAAATCGCTTGCTCTCCATTCAAGTGCTATGCAAGGAAATATTTCATTAATTCTTCCTGATAATAGATAAAATACCCAGTGCATTTTACGATCTGACTCTGTTCTCGAAATATCTCTTAATTTCCCTGAGGAATCAGAAATAAATCTATCCATAAAAATTTTACCATATAAAGGAGTATTATTTTTTAAAAAGTAGGATATTTGACGCTGTAATATAAGATCCCCATACCGTCTCAAAGGAGACGATACTTGAATATATCGATCAACTCCTAGTAAGAAATGTGGCGAGGAAACAGTAGATGGAGCAACGGAGCGAACCTTACTCAATACATAATAATTTTTCAATGCGTCTACACTGGTATCTAATATTGCGTCACTATTCAACTTAACACTGGATCTGTAAATTGCAGGTATATTATTTTTGTAGCACATTTCCGCAAGGAGAGTGTTCAGAAGAATCATAAATTCGCTTACCAACCTATGAGCGTGTGTTATTTTCTGAATTGATTTCATAGTTGCTAAGCCATTATTAAATTCAAATTTTATATCCGGCCCATTAAACTCTATCCCGCCAGCATTTAGTCTTCTTTCATGTAAATGACGTGCTGTTTCATCAAGGATCTCAAGTTCGTGCGACATTTCATCATCGGTTAAATGGTTCAGAATATGGTCTACTTCATCGTAATTTAGCCTTCGTTTGCTTTTAATAAAGGAAAGCACTACTTCCCAATCTTTAACGATATAGTCTTTTTGAAAATTTATTAACAACGTCATTGCGGGACGAATAGACCCTGGAATCAAGCTTCCTATATTATAAGAAATTTTTTCGGGTAACATTGGAACCGTAATTTCTGGTGCATAGAAACTGGACAGTCGACTGCGAGCCTCGATATCTATGCTAGATTCTTCGGAAAATATTGAGTCAACGTCAGTTATGTGAATTCCAACTATAAATCCATCATCAGTAAATTGAATTGATAGTCCATCATCTATATCCATAGTCGATGATTCATCAATAGTAATAACATTTATATTCGTAAGATCCAAGCGATTATTTGCGTAATTATGCTCATTAATATTACACGTCTCAGCAAGCACTTCTTTAGGAAAATTTTTCTCCTGTAGCAATTTCGCCTGGCCAATCGGCTCAGTAGCAGAAATAATTTCCCTATCAACCAAATAATTGTATGTTTGTTCCCTTAGGGTAGAAATATTGCCATTGAGTTTTATAGAACTTAGTAGTTTTCTAACTTTTTTAAGATCAGAAAACTCTCCATCAAAAAAAACAAACTCTTTAAGAGTATCAACCCATTCAACCTGCCTATCACTCCAAGATTGAATCATCACCCCATTCGAAATCCATAAATAAAACTCATCCTGTTCAGCTTGTAATTTTTTACGAATCTGTTCTTGATTATTTTGCTCCTTAATAATTAATTCCGATAAGGGGCAAAACATATTATCATTAAGTTTAAAATATGACACAGGACCAGCATACATACTTAGTAAAAGTGAGCAAAGTTCTTGAGATTTATATTCACTACCCCAATATAAATTAGCAAGATCTTCTATGCTTAAAATCTTATGATCGATAGATAATTGCCAAAGAAAAGGAATTGCAATTTTATATTCAATAGATTCACACTCGTAAAGCCAATTAAATTTATCAATAGACAAAGATATCGAGGTTTGAAAAATTACCTGACGATTATTGATTTTAGATTTACACCCATTGCTATTTATGCTCAATAATTTTCCATTTAAATCAACATAGACAATGGCTAAAAAATAAATACCTTGACGAACAAGCAAAGCTACAGTCCCACTAATCAAAATTACCTCACTCTGACAAGATTTATTTAACTTTTTGTTATTCAATAATAAGTAATTAGCGATTAAGAAACTATACTTAAATATGGAATCTACCTTAAGTATACTAAGTTTTGGAGCGAAGGGTAGCTGATTGCCACTGTAAAAGAAGTAAAATTAATCGTGGCCATAATCTTAAAGGCAGGTTCCTGATGCCTCCCAGCATAATTTTTGGAGTAAAAAGATTAGAAAAAAGGACTGTTGGAAAATCAATATCCCCATGCACAGATGTAATATTTCTAATTTCGTCGGAATTGAATAGATTAAGGAAACTCTCTATCTCGTGATTTGAAAACTTCATAAGAATTTCCCTTAATGCCGCACCTAATAAAAGTTGCTGTCCAATTTTATTTTTCCATTTTTTTTCATAGTGCTGAAGATTTTTACGGGAAAAATCACCATTTATAAGTGCATCAATCGCAACTTCCGCAGCCATTTCGCCAGCCAATAAGCTAGTATAGATTCCACCACCTGAAGTAGATTTAACCTGTCCCGCAACATCACCTACAAGCATAGATTTAGAAGAAGTAATATTTTTCCTAAGTTTTATAGGAATTACACCTCCTTGCAATTTCAAAAACTGTGCTCCACGAAGATGATCATATTTATCAACTAATTTCCCTAGTAAATTTTTGGGTGAAATTTTAGGATTTGGAGAACCAATTCCTAATCGAGAAACTCCATCTTGGGCGGGAATTAACCATCCAAACCAACCAGGAGCCACATCAGAACCAATAAATATTTCTACCATATTCTGACTTAAAGATTTGCTAACAATCTCGCCGCCAGTTGCAAGAATTACATCATCCATAGAGCCAAAATCCGCATTATGTAAAATCATTGATTTAGATCCATCGGCTCTTACAACAAGAGATGATAATATTGTCATCTCTTGACCTTTACGCATAACCCTTACACTTACTCCATTATCGTTCTCTTCGATTGATAAAACGCGAGTTTCAAGTAATAAGTCTACACCAGCATCTTGAGCTCGATTTGATAACAACAAGTCAAATTTTTGCCGATCAATTACTAAAGCATATTCTTTATCTCCACCTAGAATTATTTGTTGCCCAAAAGGAGTATGAACAATAGCACCAGAAATTTCGTTAAGGACTATTTCCTCCTTTCTAATCTGAGCATGCTCTAAAGTTCTTGTCGTTACTAAACCAGCACAATGAACAGGACTGCCAACTGCTTTATGTTCTTCAAGTAAAACAACTTTAAACCCACGCACGGCAATCTGCTCAGCGGTTTTAGATCCGGCTGGGCCAGAACCAATTACTATAACGTCATACTTCATATCATCTATCCACATAAGGAAATTATAATGTTAGATTGTAAGCAAAGGAAGTGTATTTAATGGAAAGTTTTAATCCTACACTATCAATAGTCATACCTGCTTTCAATGAAGAAAAAAGAATTCTTCCAACTCTTAATTCATACTACAATCATTTTACTGTTATAAACCCCAAAAGAAGCTTGGAAATTATCGTAATATTAAATGGTTGCACCGACTTAACACTTGAAGTTGTGAAAAAATTTGCAATAGGACGCTCAGGTGTTCATTGGATTGAATACCCGGAAAGGCTAGGGAAAGGCGGAGCTATAATAGAAGGTTTAAAAAATTCAGGTGGAGATCAAATAGCAATTATTGACGCTGACAACATGATAGTACCTGAAGAAACTGCAAAGTTAATTGACCAACTTAATGATCATGATATATGTATAGGATGGAGAAAATCACGATCAAATGGTCAACCGTTAACTAGAAAATTTGCTAGCTGCCTCGTTAGAAAATGGACAAAATGGATACTACGTTTACCATTTCATGATACCCAATGTGGAGCAAAGGTAATTACCAAAGAATGTACCATGCAATTACTTCCATATTTAACCGAAACTGGTTGGATATTAGACATTCAAATTCTTCTTATAGCAATCTATTTAAATAAGCAAATTAAAGAAATAGAATTAAAATGGGAGCATAAAAAAGAAAATTCGAAATTAAATCTATCTACAGGAGCTTATGAATTATTGATCTCAACAATTCGCTTACAAATGATGAGATCAAAATACAAAAAATTACTTATTAATAAATAGTTAATTTCGATGCTTCCGAAATAATCCTCGTAAAATACACAATTTTTCCTATACAGCCCAGGGTGGGATTTATTCCATCATTTTAAAACATATCTATGACAACTATTACGTGTCCGTTTTAACGTTTCAGGTATTTTCGAAAGTGAATGTAAAAGATCGAAATTCATTCGATCAACAAAATCTACTGATTAATTTAGAACATATCTTAAATCATAATTGTAAACTGTACTCAATCCAGATTTCCCTGAATGCACAATGAATGTGATATCAAGACCTATCAATTAATACTACCTGTCGCATCAACCTTATAATACTATACAGTAATTAATATTTTATTCTTTTGTGCAAGAATAAACTGCAGTATACAATAATTACATATGTTATTTGGACGAATAAACTAATTGGGGAAATTATGAACCTAGGTCAACTAGAGGCATTTGTTGAGGTAACGCGACACGGAAGATTCCGCAAAGCTGCCGAAGAACTTTATTTAACACAATCTTCTTTAAGTGCACGCATTCAAAAACTTGAAACAGATTTAAATGTTGTTCTGTTCCATAGGACAGCAAGAGGAGTAAAATTAACAGAATCTGGTCGCCTTTTTTTGCCTTTTGCAATACGAGCACTTACGACAATATCTCAAGCAAAAGAAACACTTACTGCAGCGGAGCAATTGAAAGGGGGTAATCTAAAAATAGGAACTGCTAGAACAGTTGGTGCATACGTACTCCCTCTGATACTCGAGCAATTTCATAAGCAATACCCAGAGATAGATATAAATATTCGCACTGGACGCTCTTCAGAAGTGCTCCAAATGGTGGTTAATGAAGAGGTATCCATAGGTTTAGCTCGAGATTTAAAACATCCAGACATACTAACTTTTCCACTATATGAAGAGGAAGTTGTAGTAGTTACTCACCCTGAGCATCCTTACGCTAAAAACAAAGAAGTTAGCATTCCCGACATCGCTCGTGAGCCGTTAATTTTATATGATCGAGAATCCTCTTTCTTTCACTTAATTGATTCAATCTGCAAGGAAGCAAATATACATCCAAATGTAGCCATGGAATTAGATAGCGTAGAAGCAACAAAAAGAATGATTGTGCGAGGTCTAGGGATTTCGCTACTTCCAATGAACAGTGTTTCATTGGAAGTCAAAGAAAATAAACTAGCTCAAATTAAAATAAAACATGAACAAGAGCTAACTTTGCCCACTGCTGTACTTGTAAGGAACTCATTATCGCACAGCACTCCATTGATTGCTTTCATAAAAACACTAAAAGAAATCTATAACGCTGATATGCCGTTTATCGATTAAACAAAAATTTGAGTCTGCCTTACATGATCAAGATAATTCTTTTACCATATTTAAAAAGGCAGTAGTAATCTTCTCCCAATCTCCAACAACTCCATAATTAGCATTTTTGAAGATATTGGCTTCTTTATCACGATTTATCGCTATAACATTCTTAACAGCAGTCATGCCTGCTAGATGCTGACTTGCTCCGGATATTGCTATTGCGAAATAGGTATCCGCAGAAACAGTTTTTCCGGTAAGGCCTACCTGATGAGCATAAGGAATCCACCCCGCATCACAAGCAGCTCTTGAAGCTCCCAAAGCTCCACCTAATAAATTTGCTAGTTCCTGTAATTTCTCAAAGGGCTCAGGGCCACCTAAACCTCTGCCTCCACTAACAACAATTGCAGCATCTTCTAATCGAATGCCTTCAGATTCTACCTTTTTTCGATCAACTAACTTAGTTCTACTACTAATATCCCCAACGCTATCAGTTAGGTCAATTATTTCTCCAGAACGAGAATTATCTTCAGGTGCTGCATCATAAGATTTAGCTTTAATTACAGCAATACCTAAATCCCCAATAAATGACACTCTGGCTATAGAAGCACCTCCATACACTGGTCGCTCTAACACTACTGAATTTCCATCTATTGCTACACTTGTACAATCTTGAGCAAACCCAACTTGTAGTCTAAAGGCTAATCGAGGTGCCGTATCTCGAGCAATAAAAGTTCGACCAAAAAGCACTAATTTTGGGGAAGTTTTTTCAATAACTACCTTATATGCTTTAACAAGAGAATCTGAATTAGCGTCAATAAAAACTGGCGAGGTAATTGTATATACCTTTGAAACTCCTAGAGATACTATTGTCTGAGGAAGAGATCCTGCATCTGACGAACACAATGCAGCCAAAACTTCTCCTCCGGTCTGTTTTGCTAGGCCAATTGCAGCCGTAATTATTTCCGCTGCCGTTGAATCAAGTACACCATCTGAATGATCAATTATTACCAATATATCATTATTTGCCATGCTGCTTACTCCTAAAATTTATTTAAGGATATTTTTAATAAGAATACTTTTTATATAATTTTTGCTTCTCGTAGTTTTAAGGCAAGATTTCTGCCTTTTTCTTCATCGTCATCACCATCAATATATTCACATTCTGTTTCTGTTACAGGAACAAAAATTTCTTTTATTTCAACCTTTGCCGAAATCGCACTATCATCCAAACCCAAATCTGAAAGATTCCAGACAGTAGGCTGTTTCTTTGAAGCAGCCATAATTCCCCTGAGATTTGGGTATCGAGGTTGACCAATTTCATTGCTCACCGTAACCAATGCAGGTAATGAAACCTCAACAGTCTCATTACCATCACCTAAGACTCGGGAAACAGATACAATTGATTCATTTACTGTTACTCTCATAGCCATAGTAACAGGAGGCAAGTCAAGTATTTCAGCAATCCCAAGAGGTACAGTTGCTTGATCATAATCACTTGCTTGTCTACCACAAAGAATTAGATCAAAATTACCAGCCTTTTTTATCGCAGCCGAAAGAACTTGAGCAGTCACAAATGCATCAAGGGTAGAAACCGAAGGATCATCTACAAGAATCAACTCATCAGAACCCATTGACAAAGTTTTTTTCATAACATCCATTACAAAACCATTGCCTGCAGAAAGAACGGTAACGGTTCCACCAACAGCTTCCTTAATTTTTAATGCTGCCTCAACAGCATTCTCATCATAGCCATTGATAACTGGCGGAACATTACTCGGTGCTTCCATTCGCTTAGTATCATTATTAACCTTTAATGCCCCAGATGGTGCTTCAGGATCAAGAACTTGCTTAACTGTTACAAGAATATTAATAGGCATAAAAACCTCCTAGATATTATTACTTAACTATTTGTTCATCGAGAAAGATACCACTAACCAATCTATACTCTGATCATGATATTCTATAATTTTATTTGGCAATTGATCAACATGTTGTACAAAAAGGGGAATCATGAGAATACAAAAACGAATGTTATTATTTCAATGTTTCGTAATAATAACATTTATGCTTAGCGTAAATACTCATGAAAAATTGATTCATACGACTGTAAATAGAATAACAAGCAATTACTCGTTTTCATTATTCAACTACCATGTCAAATATTTACCAAGTAAAACTTTGAATATTATATCCAAAATAAATTCAGATCCACAGTATGGTAGCGAATCTATTGAAAATTATTTTATCAATAGAGAAGCTTTTTATGAAAATATTGGAAAACAAAAAAAAATAAATCAAAATACAGATTCTCAAGATACTGATAAATTAAACAAATTAAAAGATTCTTTTAGCGAGCAACGGAAACTCGCAGAGTCTGAATTAAAATTTATGATCGAACAAGAATTAATTAATCAACATCTTGGAATTTTAAATTCAAAAGTGATTTTCCCTCCATTATTCGCAAACCTAGAATCTCCACCACATCTTTTGATTGTATCCCCTAGAGATAAAATTCAAATAATTGCAAAGAATTTAATTATCCCATCAATTAATATATCTGATGTTGAATCACTAGAGCGTTTAATTGAAAAAGAAACCAATACTTCAGTTTTAATCGTAAATCTTGGAGGTATAGCAACATATCCTCCACTAATATCAGACAAAGAAACACTGAAATTTACAATGGAAACTATATCTCATGAATGGTTACACCACTATTGGGTTTTCAGGCCATTAGGTTTCAATTATTTCAAATCTCCTGAAATGACAATCTTAAATGAAACTGCAGCAGAGATTGCTGGATCTGAAATAGGCAATCTTGTATATAATCAGTTAAAACTTACTAACAATTTTGAAACTTCAAAAAAATCAGAATTTAATTTTAATAATGAGATGCGGGAAACACGATTACATCTTGACAATTTGCTTAAAAAAAATCTGATCGAAGAGGCTGAATTATATTTGGAATCGCAAAGATTGGCTTTCCAGAAAGCAGGAGTTAATATTAGGAAATTAAACCAAGCATATTTTGCATTTTACGGTACATATGGTCAAAATCCAGCGTCATCTAGTACTATAGCAACTGAATTAGAACTTCTAAGAAAAAAATCTAAAAACTTAGAAGATTTTATAAAAACAATATCTAAATTTGGAAATTACAATGACTTCATTACATACATTCAACAGATTAAATCTACTAGCTCAAGCAAATAATTATACAATAAAATGAATACCAACATACGTACTTATGGACTAATAGCGTCATTATTAATTTTTTTATTATTAGCTTTCATCAATAGTGACGATGGATTAATGTATTTCGATCAAGAAATCAGAAATTTCGCTTTAAGTAAATCTAACAGCAAGATTGAATCTATAATGTTGCTAATATCAAAACCTGGTACATTGTCTGGTATATTAACAACTTCATTGGTTTTATCAATAAGTGCTTTTCTGCGATTCAATTGGAAATCAGCCCTAATTCCCTTAACCATCATTCCTTTTGTTGCAATTAACGAAGTAACAAAGCTTCTCATTAGAAGACCGCGCCCTGACGATCTACAAGATTTTGGATTCCCTAGTAGTCATGCATTCGAAACTATGCTGGTGATGGGATTTATTTGGTTTATTTTTAATAAGAAAAATGAACCAAATAAAAACTCAAATAGAATAATACTAGGAATTATGCTTCTATGGTGTATTGTAATCGGAATTTCAAGAATATACCTAGATAGACACTGGTTTACTGACGTTATCGGTGGATATGCACTTGGAATTCCTATAATTTTCTTTATTGGTCTGCTTTTCTCAAAAGCTAAATAGTTAAAATTACTCCGGATTTTCGTTTAAGGACAAGTATTCCCCTTCGTGATATAACAAAGGCCATCCATCATGTCCTTCGGCATAAACAACAGTCCCAAGAAACAATGTATGATCACCAACTTCATAAAATTTAGTAACTTCACAGTCCAAAAATGTTAATGCTCCGTCTATAATTCCAATACCACTATCAGACTTACGAATTTCACCTGGCAGCTCCTTGTTATTTTTTTCTGATTGGGCGTAATATTCTGCCCAATCAGCCTGATCATCTGAAAGAATATTTACTCCGAATCTCTTGCTAGCCATAATATACTCATTCGAACGTCGATTAACCCCAACAGAAATAATAACCATAGGAGGTTCATTTGAAACTGACAAAACTGCATTAGCCGTCATTCCATGAATATTATTTTTTTGATCATTAGATGTAATAACAGTTACCCCTGTAGGGAATTTACCCCACGCAGACCGAAAAAGTTCTGAATTGACTTCCAATGTACACCTCAAATAATCTCTAAATTAACATTTAATCTATTATAACTTCAGGAAGCAATTAGTAACAGCCAGATATTAAAAAACCATTTCATGAATAAATTACTATTTTAAGGTAAATAATACAAATGAAAAATCCGAGCAAATTAGTATTTTCATCCAAGCATTCTCAACAAATTAAAGCAATGGAAGTAGCCGACATAGAGCAAATTGAATTGTTAGATCAGGGTTCAAATTACACATTCTTTGCAACATTATCATCTAATTCGAATACAAAAATAAATGCAATATACAAGCCAAAAAATGGAGAAATCCCTTTGCGTGACTTCCCAAAAGGCACGCTATTTAAAAGGGAGCGCGCGGCATATCTTCTTTCACGAATACTCAAATGGAAATTCATTCCTCCAACAATAATAAAAGAAGGCCCATACGGTATTGGCTCACTTCAATATTATGTCAACCATGATCCTTCTATACATTATCTTAATATTAAAGGAAACTATGAAAACGAATTCGGGATCATAAGCATATTCGATTGGATTTGCAATAATGCTGATAGAAAAGCTGGGCATATTATTTATGGTAATGATGGAAATATTTGGGGAATAGACCAAGGGTTAACATTCAATACCGAATATAAAATGCGGACAGTAATATGGTATGAACCCAATCAAGTTATACCCGATTTTATAATTGAAAAATTATCGACGTTGAATAATAAACTATTAAGTAAAAGCGTTGTTTCTAAGGAAATCCAAGAATTATTGACAAAAGAAGAATTAATTGCAACAGTTCAACGAATACAAGAAATAATCAAACTAGGTACTTTCCCAGATATACGATTTGGGCGTGTTCCTTGGCCGTTGCTATGAGTCAAGATTCAATGGAGATGATGTAATGGAAATCGGATCATACTCAATATCTGAGCCTATTCCACAACTGAATAAGCCACATCTTATATCAGTACTTTATCCTTGGATTGATGCAGGCTCGTCTGCCACACTCGCTCTAAGTAGAATAAGGTCGCGATTTGCATCTAAGCATTTCGCAGAATTGAAAAATCCGAGTCATTTTTTTGACATGACTCGCTATAGACCCAACACGGAACAAAAAGGTAAAGAAAGGAAAGTTGTTCTTCCAAACACAAAGTTTTGGTATGGAAAGCTAGAAGGCCAACCCGACATGCTCTTCTGTGAACTACTTGAACCTCATGCGATGTCGGAAGATTATGCAAAATCATTTATAGAAATGTTGAAATTTTTTGATGTAAAACGTCACATAAGAATTGGGTCAATGCTCGATACAGTTCCCCATACAAGACCTTTAAGGCTTACAGGCAATGTAGAGCTTGAATACAGTGCATTATTTGAAAATATTCTCTCTCCACGACGAAGTGTTTACGAAGGACCAACAAGCATAACAATGGCATTACTAACTGAAGAGCAAAAAAAACTTGGAATTGAAACCAATAGCTTTATGCTTCATTTACCTCAATATCTTGATCTAGAAAAAGACTACAGTGGAGCTGCAAAATTAATAGAAGCTTTAAGCGTTCTCTATGGGATGCCAATTGAATGCCCAGAAACTTCAAGAGGAAGACGTCAATACGAACAGATAACTAAGCAATTATCTTTAGAGGCAAATACAGACTTAAGAAAAATTATACTAAAACTTGAAGAAATGTTTGACAAAAATCAAAAAATTGTTTCAGAGAGCGAACAAGCATCTCCACTATCTCCTGAAATTGAGCAATTTATTAAAGATCTTGAAACGCATACTTAAATACTAACATTTCCTTACGTTTCATTTTTCAAGATTTCTGTAAGCCATTTTCGCATTTCTTGATTAACTACCTCATTTGACAGAGCATAATATAAAGACGCTTTCAAAAGACCAATAGGATTTCCAGCATCAAAACGAATACTAGAAAACTCACAAGCTAGAATCTTTTGTACCTCAAGCAACGATAGAAGGGCATCCGTCAATTGAATTTCTCCATTAAATCCCGGTTTAACAGTTTCAAGAACTTGAAAAATTTCAGGAGTTAAAATATAGCGACCAACTATACCCAAATTTGAAGGAGCAAGTTCAATAGCTGGCTTTTCAACCATATCTTTTACTTCATATATAAATGGCTGAATTTCAAAAGGTTTAATAACTCCGTAATTAGAAATTTTATAATTGGAAATTTTTTCTACAGCTAAAACGCTAGTCTGGAACAAATTATAAATGTTAATCAATTCTCCCAATGCAAATTGCTCACCCAGAATAACATCGTCTGGTAAAACTACCGCAAACGCTTGAGAGCCAATATGATCTTTAGCCATTAAAACTGCATGCCCTAGCCCTAATTGAACAGGCTGATATACAAACCTAAAGCTTACTTCATTCCGAAGTTTACTAAAATATGATGCATGTTCATTCAGGTTTTTATTACGTAATAATTTTTCAAAATCTAATGAATTTTCAAAATATTGAATTATTGAGTCTTTATCGTTAGAAATGATAAATATAAATTCCTTAATTCCAACATTCACACATTCTTCTACTGCTTTATGGATTAATGGGACATCAAACATTGGTAATAGTTCTTTCGGGATTACCCTTGAGGCTGGTAAAAAACGAGTACCCAATCCTGCAGCAGGTATTACAGCTTTATTAATTACATCCATAATTTAATCTCCATTAATATCTAATGGTACCACGCAAAAGATTGACACCATATAGTACAAAAATTACGATAATCTAGTCGTGCTAGATGGGGAGCTGGCGGCACCCTGAACCCGCAATTCGCCATAGCGGGATTAAATTCCCCTCCTAGAGCATATCTTGAGGCCAATGTAACGATTTAGACAGTATTGATAGTTCAGACCCGTGCAGCGACTAACCGTGAACTCCGCTAGGACCGGAAGGTAGCAACGGTAAGCGATAAAATCGTGTGCCGCGGATCACTGAGCTGGAGCTGAAAGAACGAAGCAAGCTTTCAAAATTCGCACAAAGAGGGGTGCACGGCGCAAAAAAAATAAACTCTAAAATTGGAATCACAATGGAAGCTACTAAATATCATCGTCCAAAAAAAAAGTATGGGCAACATTTTTTGCAAGAAAATTGGGTAGTTAAAGCCATGCTTGATGCAGCTGAAATAGATTCCAAAAATGAAATTATTGAAATTGGGCCTGGTTTAGGTTTCTTAACTCAAGCATTATGTACTACCAGTAGCCACGTGACTGCCATAGAAATAGATGAAGAGCTTACAAAAAGACTTTATGGAAGATTTAAGGATAACAGAAATCTATCAATAATTTGCGCAGACATACTCACAATTAATCTAGATGCATTCACTCAAAAAATAGGCGAGTACATTGTAGTTGCCAATTTACCTTACTATATTGGAACATCAATAATTCAAAAATTCCTTGAGCTTTCCCATAAACCAAAACGAATCGTTGTTATGCTGCAAAAAGAAGTAGCCGAAAGTATCGCTGCATCTAATGAAAACAACACTTATCTAAGTGCGTATGTTAAATATTTTGGTCACCCAGAAATTATTAAAATTATTTCTCCGGAATCATTCAATCCAAAGCCAAAAGTGTACTCAGCAATACTCAAAATTGATCTTCATGATGTACGCCAAGTTTCAATTAGCGACAATAGCGAAAATAAGTTTTTTTCGTTGATAAGAATCGGGTTTTCTGCTCCTAGAAAACAATTACGCAATGTCTTTGCAAAAGCTTTAAACATTCATCCATTTGAAATTGAGATTGCTTTAACTAAAGCTGGTATCAATCCAAAAAATCGAGCGGGTAATCTAAATTTACAACAATGGTCACAATTATATGAAGCAGTTAAGGATACAAAATGGATTCCCTAACTTTTAAATCATATGGGAAAATAAATCTTACACTAGAAATAATTAACAAACGGATTGATGGGTATCATAACTTGTTTTCCATAATGCAGACAATTGATTTATTCGACATAATAACATTCTCAGAATCATCAAAAATAGAAATAGAATGTAACAATAAAGAAATCAATGAATCAGGAAATATTATCGAGAAAGCAATAACATTGCTTAAAGATTATTCACATACCAAAAAAGGTATTAGAATTTCTTTAGATAAAAACATTCCGATATCAGCAGGTTTAGGCGGAGGCAGTAGCAATGCAGCAATTGTATTAATTGTATTAAATACAATTTGGAATTTAAAAATTAACACCCCTACACTTCACCGTCTTTCTTCAATGATTGGTTCAGATGTTCCATTTTTTCTGAAAGGCGGAACAGCTTTAACTCAAGGTCGAGGTGAAAAGATAAAGAGGCTCCCTAAAATACAAAAATTATGGATTTTATTGGTTCCTGAAAAAAATGTAATGAAAGATAAAACTCAACAAATCTACAATAATCTACTTTCATCAGATTACTCTGATGGTTCATATACCTTAGAATTACAAAAAATCATCAAAAAAAAACAAAAAATATCTCATTTATCAATCATCAATTCTCTAAGAGAATCCGCAATGCAACTCTTTCAAAATCTTGAAAAAACAGAATCAAAAATGATTCAAGCAGGAGCAAAGGCAGTTCACCTCTCAGGAAGTGGGCCAACTCTTTTTTCCATGCACCATACAAAAAAAGAAGCAGTTAAAGTAAAGCAATTACTTGGGGAGCATGCTATAAATTCAATATTAACAACTACTATAGATGACTCTAGGTGGAGCAAATCATGCATGGGATAGTCGCAGGCATTATATGTGGTATTTTTTTTGGATTAGTTATTGTAATTAAAATATACAAAAATTCAAATAATTTACAATCTATACAAAGTAAATTAACACGTTCAGTAAATAACAATATTCATAGTAAAAAATTTCTTCTGGGACCTGCTTTATTTATTCACTCAACGTGCACGCTTTTTGGACTCATAATCGGGGCACTTTATGAAGTATATAGTCAGAAATTTGAATATGCCTCAATAACTATCCTAATATTTACGATTTTATTTTCGATAGTGATTGCATTATTATTAAAAAAATATGTCCGAAATTTTTTTTCTTACATCAAATCTCCGCTAGGATTTTTTATAATCATTTTCGGATTATTGCTTCCAATGCTTACAAGTACATAACTCCTACGACATTAAAACATATCTTGAAAAGCTTATAGCATTGCGATGAAATGATCATTCAAATTATAATTGCCTAAATACGACAATCTTTATTTATTAAATATAAAAATGCGAGGGTGCACTTGTTAAAAAACGTAAAATGTAATTCTCTCACTATTTCAGATGTAGGAAAATCTGTATTAGTTGCGGGTTGGATTCACAGAAGACGTGATCATGGTCAATTAATATTTATCGATCTTCGCGATGATAGTGGACTTGTTCAAATTGTAATTAACCCTGAAAAATCCCCCGAAAGCTACAAATTGGCCTCAGAAGCAAGAAATGAATGGGTCATTCAGGTATCAGGAATAGTAAGTATTAGGCCAGAAGGAACACAAAATAGTCAACTTCCAACAGGTGATATTGAAATAGAAACCATGGAACTCAAAATTCTAAATGAGGCAATAACTCCACCTTTTCCGGTAAATGACAATTCTGATATAGACGATTATTTAAAATTGAAATATCGCCCTATATATTTAAGAAGACAAAAAATGGCCAACAATTTAAAACTAAGACATAAGATAGTTAAATTTATCCGTGATTTTTTATCAGAAAGAGAATTTCTAGAAATTGAAACACCTATACTTATAAAAAGCACTCCGGAAGGGGCTAGAGATTACCTAGTTCCAAGTCGAGTACATCCAGGTTCATTTTTTGCTTTACCTCAATCACCGCAACAGTTAAAGCAAATACTTATGGTAGCGGGGATAGAGAAGTATTTTCAAATAGCTCGTTGCTTCAGAGACGAGGATTTAAGGGCTGACCGCCAACCTGAGTTCACGCAACTTGACTTAGAAATGAGCTTTGTGGAGCAAGAAGATATCCTGAATCTTACCGAAGAGCTAATTTCAAAATTAGTAAAAACTATCGATCCATCAAAAAAAATATTTACACCATTCCCAAGATTGACCCACTCTGAGTCAATGGAAAAATATGGAACTGATAAGCCTGATTTAAGATACGGAATTGAACTAACAAATGTTACCGAAATCCTTACGGAAATTGACTTTGAAATAATCAAAAAAACAATCAGTACCCATGGAGTAATCAAGGGCATAGTTGCCCCAAAATGTGGCAACTATAGTCGCCGACAACTAGATAATTTACAAGATATTGCTAGGACCCAAGGAGGAGTTACTGGTATTATGACAATCAGTTTAGGTGTAGATCAATGCACATTAGAAAATCTAAAACCTGAAGATGTAAAATCACCACTTTCAAAATTTATTCCTTTTGAAATTATCAAAAAGCTTGCTGAATCCATGAACGCAAAAGGAGGAGACCTTCTTTTATTGATAGCAGATAAGATTGACAAAACTAATGTCGCTCTAGGCATATTACGTCAACATATTGCAGATATGAATTCTCTTGCAGATGAAAATTTACTGGCAATGGCATTCATTACTGATTTTCCTTTGTTTGAATGGGATGATGCAAGCAAACGATGGACATCTTCGCACCATCCATTTACTGCTCCAAAACATGAAGATTTAAAATTATTAGACAGTGATCCGGGGCAAGTTATGTCTGAAGCGTATGATCTTGTCTGCAATAATTATGAACTCGGAAGCGGTAGCATTCGAATTCATAAAAGACAGCTACAGGAAAAAATATTAACTTTATTGGGCTACACTCATGAGACAATGATTGACCGTTTCGGCCACCTGCTTGAAAGTCTTGAATTTGGAGCTCCACCGCATGGAGGCATTGCCCCAGGCATTGACAGAATAGTTATGGTATTAGCAGGAGAAAATAATTTACGTGAAGTAATTGCCTTTCCAAAGACACAAAATGCCGGCGATCCTCTATTTGGATCACCATCTGAAATTGATCCTATTCAATTGGAAGAATTAGGATTAGAAATCAAAAACCGAAAGTAATTCGAACTGACTACGTTTAGTTAGTCGCAACCAAATATAAGCTCTGTTATACTAAAAAATACAGGAGGTTCTGTAACATTGAAAGTAAGTAAAGAAGAAAGCGAACAATGTGAAATCAATCTTACGATTGAACTTGATGATGACGATCTTGCTGTGTACATCAAGAGAGCTTATCAAAAAGTTGCCCAAAACATAAAAATTCCAGGATTTAGAAAAGGCAAAGCTCCGCAAAATATTGTTGAGCGTGAAATTGGAAGAAGCTCCTTGATTAGAGAATCATTAGATTTCTTGATACCTGAAGTAACCACTAAGGCAATAGAAGATAACGACATAACACCTTATGCGCGCCCTGAAGTTTCAATAGATAGCGTGGAACCCTTCATCATTAGCGCTATCGTGCCTTTAAAGCCCATAGTTAATTTGGGAGATTATCATTCTGTGCGAGTTGAAGAAGAAATTCAGAAAATTAATGAAGAAGATGTTGATAAAGTTATAAAAGGATACCAGGCAGATAGTATTCCATGGGAACCTGTTTCAAGGACTGTCCAAGAAGGTGATCTTGTTGTGATGGACCTGAAAGGAACAATTGAATCAACTCTCGAGCCTGATATTACAACTAACCCCCCTTTCATCGACCAAAACAACTATGAAGTCATTATAGACAAAGCTAACCTTGTAATTCCTGAATTTGCTGATTCTGTAATTGGAATGATGCAAGGAGAAAATAAAGATTTCACTTTAAATTTTGATAGTAATGTGCCTGAGGCTGAATTTGCGGGAAAACCTGCGCATTTTTCAGTTTCAGTAAAGGAAATTAAAGAACGAATTATTCCAGAATTAAATGATGAATTTGCTAAGGAAATTGGTGAAGGATATGAGACTTTAGATGCCTTAAGAGAAGATGTAAGAAAGCAGAGAACTGAAGTAATGGAGCAAGAATCAAAAAGAAATTATAATGAGCAAGTGATTGATGAAGTTTTAAAAATCACAACAATAATAACCCCTCCTATACTTATCGAAAGAGAAGTAGATGCCACGATTGACAATATGACAAGTGAGGTAACACGTCAAATAGGTAGAGAAATAACTCGTGAAGAATACTTATCGGTAATGAGCAAATCTGAAGAGGACTTAAAAAAAGAAATTCATCCAGAAGCAATCAAAAGATTAGAGCGATCATTACTTCTTGACCAATTAATCGAAAAAGAAGGCATTAAAGTAAACGATAAGGATATCCAAGAGGAAATTGACAAAATGGCAGGCGATTCTCCAAAAGCACAGCAAATCAAGGATCTTTTTTCTTCTGATGAAGCAAAGGCATCATTAACAAATTCCATACAAGTACAAAAATTAATGGAATTACTTACCGATATTGGTAAGGGAAGCGTTGAAAAGCAGACTGAAAATTAATTAACACAATAATCAATCTAATAGGAGCATCGTAATGATTGACACAAATAATATAGACTCATTCAATAGTGGTATCATTAGTCCCAAATATTCTGGTTTAAGGATTGAGCAGCCAGAAAGTGTTATCCCTATGGTTATAGAAACTGGATCAAGAGGCGAACGAGCTTTTGATATATATTCATTACTGCTTAAAGAAAGAATCATCTTTTTAGGAACTCCCGTCACCGATCAAGTGGCAAATCTAATTATTGCCCAACTTCTCTATCTTGACAGAGAAGATCCTGAAAAAGATATAAATTTATATATAAATTCTCCTGGAGGGGTTATCACTTCAGGCTTAGCAATATACGACACTATGAATCTAATAACTGCTGATGTCTCAACAATCTGCATGGGTATGGCTGCAAGTATGGCTACAGTTTTGCTTTGCTCTGGAGCTAAAGGAAAAAGATTTGCTTTGCCAAACTCTACTATACACATGCATCAGCCGCTTGGAGGTGCTCAAGGACAAGCTGCAGATATTGAGATTGCCGCAAGAGAAATTCTAAGAATGCAAGATAAAATCCGTGAAATTATTTCTGAAAAAACTGAACAGCCCTATGAGCAGATAGCTCGAGATCTTGATAGGGACTACTACCTTACGCCTATTCAAGCTGTTGAATATGGACTTGTAGATGAGGTGCTCACCAAGCCGACGTCTGTACAAACAAAAAATAGTTAAGGATAAGTATTCATGAGTATTGATGATCAGGAGTATAGTTGCTCATTCTGCGAAAAACCTCAAAGTCAAACAGTTCAGCTGCTTGCAGGTTTAAATAAAGTTTTTATTTGTGAATCATGTGTAGCATTATGCCAAGAAATGATTTCCGATGGAAGTGAATCCCAATTGGACGAGGATTCAGAAGAACCAGAAGATATATATTTAATACCCCCCAAAACACTTCACAGACAATTAGATGAATACGTGATAGGTCAATCAGATGCAAAAAAAACATTAAGTGTAGCCGTTTATAATCATTATAAGCGAATACTTTCACTTAATAATTCGGATATAAATGGAGCAGAACTTCAAAAAAGCAACATCTTGTTAATAGGTCCAACTGGTTCGGGTAAAACACTTCTTGCGCAAACATTAGCTAAAATACTAAACGTACCACTTGCTATTACTGACGCAACATCTTTAACGGAAGCTGGGTATGTTGGTGAAGACGTTGAACACATTTTATTACGTTTGGTTCAAGCAGCTGATTGGAATATATCAAAAGCTGAAAAAGGAATTATCTATATTGACGAAATAGACAAAATTACTCGCAAATCTTCTAATCCATCCATTACACGTGATGTGTCAGGTGAAGGTGTACAACAAGCATTACTTAAAATAATTGAGGGAACAGTTGCAAACATTCCTCCAGCTGGCGGTAGAAAGCATCCACATCAGGAATTCCTTCAGTTCAATACACATAATGTACTTTTTATCTGTGCCGGAACATTTGACGGCTTAGAAAAAATTATAGAAAAACGATTAAGTAAAGACTCTAACACCATAGGATTTAAATTAGAAAAATCTAATTTAAATAAATTGCATCAATCAAATCTATTGAAAACATCAACTCCGCAAGACCTTATTGCATACGGATTTATTCCAGAATTTATCGGTAGAATCCCGGTTGTAGTTGGATTTGATCATCTTGATGAAAAAGATCTAATTTCAATACTCTCAGAACCAAGAAATTCAGTAGTTAAGCAATACAAGAAATTGTTTGAATTTGACAATATCGAACTTATCTTTTCAGATGACGCCCTGAAATGCGTGGCAAGTGAAGCCATCAAGCAAAAAACAGGTGCAAGGGGACTCCGATCTATAATAGAAAGTTGCCTGATCAACATTATGTATGAACTACCTTCTCATACAGAAATTCGAAAGTGTTTTATTAACGAAGACGTCATTAATGGAAAATCAAAACCAATACTTTTTGATGACATGGGGCACGAAGTTAATTTATCATTTGAAAATACTCAGAAAACAGCATAAATTATCTAAAAAATTCAGCTAATTGATATTTTCCTTATAGGCATTAGTTATAGGCATTCGCCTATCTCTTCCAAAAGCACGAGATGTCACCTTAATCCCAATTGGCGATTGGCGTCTTTTATGTTCATTACGATCAACAGAGTCAATAATCATTTTTATCGTTGCAATATTCGCAATCCCTAAATTCTCAATCTCCTCTTGAGTACAATCATTCTCAATATAAGCTTCTAGAACTACATCTAAAATATCATATGGAGGCAAATCATCTTGATCATTATGGTCAAAACGTAATTCTGCACTAGGAGCCTTTGATAATATACTTAAAGGAATAGCTTCAGAGTTTATTTTTATTAATCCTGAAAGAAATAATCCACAATTATTAAAATGTGTGTTTCTCCAATTAGCTAATTGATACACAAGAGTCTTAGAAACATCTTTTAGAACAGAAAATCCACCAGACATATCTCCATACAATGTGGTATATCCCATAGCAATCTCACTCTTATTTCCAGTTTGAAGGACCAACCAGCCATATTTATTTGATAAAGCCATAATCAATATTCCTCTGATACGAGGTTGAATATTTTGCTCTGTTATTCCAATATTTACTGAATCAAGATATTTCTCAAGAGTTTGCTCAAATGAAGCGTGAACAGATTCAATTGGTAATTCAATTATTTTCATTCCCAAGCGATTAGATAGTTCAGCGCAATCCGTAATACTCCCTTCTGATGAATAACGAGAAGGCATAGAAACACCTATTACATTGTTTGAGCCTAAAGCATCAACTGCCAAGCATGCAGTCAATGCAGAATCAATACCACCCGAGATACCAATAACAACTTTAGAAAATCCATTTTTCATTACATAATCACGAATTCCTAACACTAAAGCACTATATATCTCAGGCAATAAATCTAATTTTTCCTCTATGTCTCCAGAAGCTGAATCATATTTTCCAATAGGATGATATCCCGAAATCCACACACGCTTTACATCTTTCTGATTACTATCAACCAAGCCTTGTTTTCTTAGCCTAGGTTCTTTAAGCCTCTTAGCAAAAACATCATCTGCATCAATATCCACTACTAATAATTTTTCAATAAATTGTGGTGCTCTAGAGATGATGTTTCCTTCGGGATTCACGACCATTGAACCTCCATCAAATATTAACTCATCTTGCCCGCCAACCATATTTACATAAGCTACAAATAGACCATTGTCACTTGATCGAGAACCAAGCATTTGCTCTCTGTAGGCAATTTTACCCTTTTGGAATGGAGATCCATTAATATTAACAATAACCTCAGCACCTGCTTGGCGCTGTGAAGCAACAGGACCTAATGGATACCAAATATCTTCACAAATATTTACCCCAAAACCAACACCATTAACAACATAAACAAAACTATCTTTTCCGGCGCTAAAATAACGATCTTCATCAAATACTCCATAATTTGGAAGAAAATGCTTTTGGTAAGTCCCAATTAATCTACTATCCCAAGCTATTGCGGCAGAGTTATACACTTCATTGTTCTTAGATTCAACAAATCCAACCACCACAGTAATATCTCTCGCTGCTTGAACAATTTTTCCTAATGCAACACGATTATCTCGAATAAAGGAAGGCTTTAGCAATAAATCCTCTGGAGGGTAACCAGGAATAGTCAGTTCAGGAAAAGCAATAACATCCGCCTTAGAATCTCTTGCAATATCTATATTCTCTAAAATCTTACGCGTATTCCCGCCTATGTCACCAACAGTAAGATTTATCTGGGATAATGCAACACGAAGATTCCGCACTAGAAAGCCTCCGAGTTTTTATTGAATAAATTAAACAGAACAAACATAATTTAAAAAACTCTACGAAAAAATAATAACAACTGAATCAAATTTCAAATATAAAATTAAACCTTTCAGTTAAATTCTTGTAATAAAAATCAAGATAAAATTAATTAAAGTACTTTTGGCAAAGAAGTTGAACCCATTAAATATTGATCAATACATGAAGCCACATGTCTCCCTTCAGCTATAGCCCACACGACAAGTGATTGTCCTCTAGACATATCTCCAGCTGCGAAAACCCCTGGTACATTAGTCATTTTAGTAAATTTATCAGTTTTTACATTACCACGTTCATTAAGTTCAACGCCAATTTTGGAGAGCATGCCATCAGGCTCAGGGCCCGTAAAGCCCATAGCCAATAAAACTAGATCTACTTCTAATTCAAATTCACTACCTTCAATTTCTTGCATTACTGGTCGCCCTGTCTCATCAGGAGGACCCCAATTTACCCTTACAGCATGTAATTTCTGAAGTTTATTATTAGAACCAGAAAAACTCTTCGTCAAAATGTTGTAATCTCTAAGTCCACCTTCCTGATGGGCAGCCGAAGTTCGAAGAATTATAGGCCATTCAGGCCAAGGATTCTTATCTAGGCGATTAACTGGAGGTTCAGGCAATAATTCATACTGCATAACTATTTCAGCACCTTGACGATGAGCAGTCCCCAGACAATCAGCACCAGTATCGCCTCCACCAAGTATAACTACTCGTTTACCTTCTGCAGTAATGCGTTCAGATTTTTGAATGCTTTGACCTTCAAAAATTTTATTTTGCTGAGAAAGATATTCCATCGCAAAATAAACACCTTCTAAATCTCTACCTGCAATTGGCAAATCTCTTGGTTTTGTAGCTCCACCTGTAAGACAGATAGCATCAAATTCAGAATTTAATTCAGCTACAGTAATATCAAATCCAACATTCACGCCTGTTTTAAATTTAATCTCTTCTTTTTCCATCATATCTATCCGTCGTTTAACAATTCTCTTTTCTAACTTAAATTCAGGAATGCCTATCCTAAGTAAACCACCTATGTAATCTTCTCTCTCAAATACCACCACTAAATGACCAGCACGGTTAAGTTGCTGAGCTGCTGCAAGACCAGATGGACCAGATCCAACCACTGCAACACTCTTGCCTGTACGGACAGGAGGCACAAATGGTTCAACCCAACCTTCATCAAATCCACGCTCTGATATAGCCCACTCAATATGTTCGATCGTTACGGGATCTTCATTAATACTTAAAACACATGAAGCCTCGCACGGTGCGGGGCATATCCTTCCGGTAAACTCAGGAAAATTGTTAGTGCTAAGAAGTGCATTCAAAGCTTCTTTCCATTTGCCTTTATAAACTAAATCATTCCAGTCGGGAATTAAATTTCCAAGAGGGCATCCTTTGTGGCAAAAAGGAATAGCACAATTCATACATCGAGCACCTTGATCACGAACATCATTTTCACTCCAAGGCTTATATACCTCTAAGTAATCATTAATCCGTTTTGCCCGATCCCTTCGTTCAGGTGGAATCCGACGAAACTCAAAAAAACCAGTTGGCTTTCCCATTTATACCACACCACATCCTTGAGCATATTTTCGCTCTTCCTTCAAAATTGACTTATATGCAATCGGCAAAACTCTAATAAAATTCTTTAGTTTTTCTTCCCATTGATCTACTATCTCTTTACCCAATGTGCTTCCAGTTAAAGTAATATGTTCGTGAATTAAATATCTTAAGGTTTCAATATCTTCTTTTTCATTGACTGGACTCAACTCAATCATACCCATATTACACCTAGATTGAAATTCGCCATCATCATCGTAGACATATGCAATTCCACCGCTCATACCAGCAGCAAAATTTCTTCCAGTTTTTCCCAAAATAACGACTCTACCACCAGTCATATACTCACACCCATGGTCCCCTATACCTTCTACTACCGCTTGAGCTCCACTATTCCTTACACAAAATCGCTCCCCTACGATGCCACGAATAAACCCTTTCCCATCTGTGGCTCCATAAAAAATTACATTACCAGCAATAACATTTTTTTCAGATATGAAATTAGATTTCTTATTTGGATACAGAACTATTTTCCCGCCACATATACCTTTACCAAGATAATCATTAGCATCACCTTCAATTTCTATTGAAATTCCCTTAGCCAAAAATGCTCCCAAGCTTTGCCCAGCTGAACCCTTAAGTTTAATGTTGATTGTTCCTTCAGGCAATCCTTCTTCTCCAAACTTCTTGGCTAGTTTACCGCTCAACATCGCGCCAACAGCCCTATTGCCATTATTTATAGGCATTTCAATATTCACAGGAACTTTAGAATCACCGGACAAAACTGAATATGCGCTATCTATTAACTTATAATCTAAGACATCTTCAAGCTCATGATTCTGTGCAACACAACAAAAAGTTGCAACAGATCTTTCAACTACAGGCATTTTAAGCAAGGGGGACAAATCTAAATTCTTGGCCTTCCAATGTTCAAGTGCCCTGATAGGTTCGAGCATATCCATACGACCAACCATATCATCTATCTTACGAAAACCTAGTTGAGCCATTATTTCCCTTAGCTCTTCGGCAACAAAAAACATAAAATTAATCACATGCTCTGGTTGGCCAGTAAATTTCTTTCTTAATTCTGGATCCTGAGTAGCAATACCAACAGAACAAGTATTCAGGTGGCATTTACGGAGCATGATGCAACCCATCACTATCATGGGTGCTGTTGCCATTCCAAACTCTTCAGCTCCAAGTAAACAAGCAATCGCCACATCTCTACCAGTTTTAATTTGTCCATCTGTCTGAACAACAATTCTGCCACGCAAATCATTCTGAACCAAAACTTGATGAGTTTCAGCCAATCCAAGCTCCCAAGGCAAACCAGTATGCTTAATAGAAGATTCAGCAGATGCTCCTGTCCCACCGCTATCTCCACTAATTAAAACTACATCTGCATGAGCTTTCGAAACACCAGCGGCAATAATCCCAACGCCTACCTCTGATACTAATTTTACGTGTATACGAGCATCTGGATTAACATTTTTAAGATCATGAATAAGCTGCGCTATATCTTCTATAGAATAAATATCATGATGAGGAGGTGGAGAAATTAACTCTATCCCTGGAGTCGTATGTCTTATCCAGCCGATGTAATCATCAACTTTAGAACCAGGCAATTGCCCACCCTCGCCTGGTTTCGCTCCTTGGGCCATTTTAATTTGTATGTCAGTTGCATTTACTAAATAATTTGCTGTCACGCCAAATCTTCCTGAGGCAACTTGCTTAATGGCACTATTTCTCATATCGCCATTTTTATCAGGAATGAATCTTCGGTAATCTTCACCGCCTTCTCCTGTATTGCTTCGTGCATTAATTCTATTCATGGCTATTGCTATAGTTTCATGAGCCTCCCTGCTAATAGACCCAAGAGACATAGCCCCAGTAGCAAATCGTTTAACTATTTCACTAGCTAACTCAACTTCACTTATATCAATAGGATTATTGGATTTTCGAAAATCCAATAATCCTCTAATTGTACATAGTTCTTCGTTCTCAAGATTTGATAACGAAGAAAACTCTTTAAAGTCCTGATAGTTACCTGTCTTAGTTGAGTATTGCAATTTAGAAACAGTGTCTGGATTAAACATATGGTATTCACCGTCTCTTCGCCATTGATAAAAGCCACCATCAGGCAAATTCTTATACGGTGATGATCTTTGAGAGTAGGCAACTTGATGCCGTCTTAATAACTCCTCTTCAATTTCTGCAATCCCAACACCACCAATACGAGAAGACGTTCGAGTGAAATAACGCTCAATAACATCCTTGTTAATCCCAATAGCTTCAAATATTTGCGCTCCCCTATAGCTTTGGATAGTTGAAATTCCCATTTTAGACATAGTCTTCACTACACCTTTTGTAATTGCTTTTACAAAATTTTCCTTGCCCTTATTAGCAATTTCTTCAATTGCGATGCCAGATTCTCGATTCATAAACGAAATTGATTCAAAGGCAAGATATGGATTAACAGCTGCAGCTCCAAATCCAATAAGTAATGCAAAATGGTGAACTTCTCTTGGTTCCCCTGACTCAATCACAAGTCCAACTTTCATTCTTGAGCCTTGCCTTATTAAATAATGATGAACTGCAGAAGTAGCAAGTAAACTTGGAATAGCCACGTCACTTATCCCTACACCACGATCAGAAAGCACCAATATGTTTACTCCACGACTAATTGCTTCCACAGCTTTATCGCAAAGCATATCCAAGGCTAACTCCAAACCTCCAATACCAGAATCAGATTTAAATAAAAGTGAAAGAACCTCTGATTTTATACTTCCATTCAAATTTTTGATCTTATGTACATCATCATTTGTAAGGATTGGAGTCTTTAGTCGTAATTGGTTGCAATGTTCAGGCGTTTCTTCAAAGAGATTTTGCTCTGAACCCAAGAACGTTTCCAAAGAAGTCACCAATTCTTCTCTTATGGCATCTAGTGGAGGGTTCGTGACTTGAGCAAAAAGTTGTTTAAAATAATTGAACATAAGCTGAGGTTGATCCGAGAGAACGGCAAGTGGCGTATCGTTACCCATTGAGCCTATTGGCTCCGTACCAGTTTCTGCAATCGGTGACAAAATCATTCTCAAGTCTTCTTGAGTATATCCAAATGCAGCTTGTTGTTCAGTTATTGAATCAAAGTCATCTTTAACAGGTGGAAAAATTACTGGAATATCGCTTAAATCTAAAACATTCTTCGAAAGCCAATCTCCATATGGATTTTTCGCAGCTAATTTCTCTTTGATTTCCTCATCACCTACAATTTTACCCTCAGCAAAATCCACATAAAACATACGACCAGGCTGCAATCTTGAACGATAAAGAATATCTTCTGGAGGAACCTCCAAAACTCCTGTTTCTGATCCCATGACCAGTAAATTATCCTTAGTAACAAGATATCGAAACGGCCGAAGACCATTCCGATCCAATATTGCCACCAAGCTATTTCCGTCAGTACAAACTATCATTGCAGGGCCATCCCATGGCTCCATCAAGCATGAATGATATTGATAGAAATCTCTTTTACTGGATGGCATTGGAATATGATCTCCCCATGCCTCTGGAATTAACATCAATGCTGAGTGGGGTAACGATCGTCCAGTATGTAGCAACAGCTCTAGAGCATTATCAAATGCAGCAGTATCACTTTGTCCTGGTTTAATAATAGGAATCAATTTATTCATATCATCACCAAAAAGAGATGATGAAAAAATTGACTGCCTTGCATTCATCCAATTTTCGTTACCTCGAACCGTGTTTATTTCACCATTGTGAACAACCATTCGATAGGGATGGGCCAACTTCCATGAACTCAAAGTATTTGTACTGAAGCGAGAATGGACAATTGCAAACCCTGAAACTACCTTATCATTAGACAAATCTGTATAGAAATGTTTTATTTGGGAAGCTAAAAGTAATCCTTTATAGACAATACGGTTACAGGAAAGACTTGCAACATAAAAATCATCTTTGAAGTCTATATTTGATTCATCAATTTCTGTTTCAATCACTCTACGAATAACGTAAAGTTTTCGTTCGAAAGTACTAGTCTCCACTATTGATTTATTTCGCATAATAAAAATTTGAGAAATAGTTGGCTGAGAATCACGTGAGGAAAATCCAATAGCACTTGCATCAACTGGAACATCACGCCATCCAATAACTGTTTGCCCCTCATCGACAACTAGTCGGTCAACTAAATTTTTCATAAGTTCTTTTGTAGCAGGATCTCGCGGCATAAAAATCATTCCCACTCCATATTCACCTGGAAGTGGTAAAGACAATCCCAAATTATCACATTCACTGACAAAAAACTCATGCGGTATTTGAATCAAAATTCCAGCACCGTCACCAGATTCTGGGTCGGCACCTGGTGCACCACGATGCCCAAGGTTAGATAATACTTCAACTGCTTTTTCAACTATATCGTGAGAAGGAACACCTTTAATATTTGCAACAACACCTACACCACAAGCATCGTGTTCAAGTTCAGAACGATATAATCCACCAGTTTTACTAAGATCCATCATTTAATCCCCACTATATACAATCTAAATATATATAATTCAAACTCGAATTGTAGTTTATAACCTTAGAAGTTGCCAATTTGATAGCGATTTAAATCACCACAATATTCAATTATTCGTTACTAAAGTTGCAATCAACAAAAAATCACTAACCATTAGAATACATAAAGTAACACATACTAATGTTTCCATATCTACAACAAATGAAAATATCGTTTTATTTCATAATCAGTAACTTGACTACGATACTCAAAACACTCTCTTCGCTTATTAGCCAATAAAATTTGTAGTGCTTCTTTGCCTAGGCATTCATGTAAAAATTGACTCTCTTCAGCAGCTTGAATTGCCTCTTCTAGTGTCGTGGGTAAGCTTGGGATTTTGCTACCATCAGATATAGAATCAGCAGGATCTGGAAGGTCATATCCTTTCTCGATTCCATCTAATCCAGCAGCTAACAATACCGCAAACCCCAAATAAGGATTTAATGCCGAATCTGCAGCACGATATTCAATTCTTACTGAATCCTCTCGCCCTACTTTAAAGGCAGGAATACGTATCAAGTCACCTCGATTAACCCTTGCCCAAGATATTCTTACTGGGGCTTCAAAGCCTGGAATAAGTCTCTTATAAGAATTAACCCATTGATTTGTTACGACCGTCATTTCTCTTGCATGAAATATAAGCCCAGCTAAAAATCCTTTTGCCATCTTGGATAACTTATAAGGATCTTTTGCATCATAAAAAACATTTGTCTCACCTTGAAATAAAGACATATTTATGTGTAAGCCAGAACCATTTTGACCCGATATAGGTTTTGGCATAAAGGTTGCATATACATCATTGTTACTAGCAATCTCTTTAATTAATAATCTAGCAGTCATCAATGAATCAGCCATCGTAAGCGCATCTGTATGCTGAAAATCAATTTCGTGTTGACTAGGAGCCGCTTCATGATGCGAATGCTTAACAGGTATACCCATGTCAGCTAAGCTAAGTACAGTTTGCCTGCGAAGTTCTGTAGCAAGATCACCGGGCGATTGCTCAAAATAAGAACCTTCATCTAGAGGTTGAAGAGATTTTTGATTATAGAAATAAAAAAATTCTAATTCAGGGGCAACGTAAAATTGAAAACCTAAATTCTTTACTTTTTCAATCATTCTTTGAAGAATAAATCTAGAGTCTCCAGTAAATGGGTCCATGTTTGGAGTCAGTATGTCACAAAACATACGAGCAACTGCATGCTCTTTAGGGCGCCAAGGAACTATTCGAAATGTGTTACGGTCAGGGAATGCAACCATATCAGATTCATCAGAACGGGCAAATCCATGAATTGAAGAACCATCAAATCCAACTCCACGTCTTAGGGCCTCTTCTAGCTCTTCAACTGTAATGGCAACGCCTTTTAAAATTCCTTCAATATCCGCAAACCAAAGGCGAATAAATTTAACATCTGCATTATATGCAGAATTAAGAACATATCCTATCTCATCCGTTTCATGTAAATCTTGCATTCAGACAATCTCCCGAATAAGCAAATATATATCTACTACCTGTCTTTTTGCATTATTATGAATCTACAATAATACAAAAAGAAATTCATAATAATTGATTCAGGGTGGAAATATCCACCCTGAATCAATTATTATTTAAGAATCAAATGATAAGTAGTATTCATATGGGTGAGGTCGCAATCGAATCGGATCTACGTCATTTTCACGCTTAAAGTCAATCCAAGTCCTTATAGTTTTCTCAGTAAAAACGCCACCTTTTAGCAAGAACTCATGGTCAGCTTCAAGTGCATTTAGAGCTTCCTCAAGGCTACTAGGAACCTGAGGAAATTTGGCAATCTCACTTGCAGATAATGCAAATAAATCTGACTCAAGTGGCTCACCAGGATCATACTGATTCTCAATACCATCAAGCCCGGCCATTAACATAGAAGCAAAAGTTAGGTAAGGATTACAAGTCGGATCAGCAGACCTAAACTCAACTCTTTTGGCCTCAGGATTCTGAAAATACATAGGAATTCTACAAGCAGCTGATCTATTACGGGCCGATAAAGCCAAAATAGTTGGTGCCTCAAAACCAGGAGTAAGTCTTTTATAGGAATTAGTTGTTGGGGCGGCAAATGCCATTAAGGCTTTACCATGCTTAATTAAACCACCAATGTAGTTCAGTGCCATCTTCGAAAGTCCTGCGTACTCATTTCCAGCAAAAAGAGGAACACCATCTTTCCATATTGACTGGTGAGTATGCATACCAGTGCCATTATCGTTAAACAATGGTTTTGGCATAAAGGTTGCAACTTTACCGTGATTTCTTGCAACATTCCTTACTACATACTTATATATCATTACACGATCTGCCGTCGTTAAAAGAGTGTCAAAGACTATATCAATTTCGGCTTGACCCGCAGTTGCAACTTCATGATGATGTTTTTCAACAGGAATTCCAAATACATCTATTAGTGTACGTATCATTTCTGAGCGGATTTCTTGCTGTGTATCAACAGGAGGAACAGGAAAATATCCTTCTTTATGGCGCGGCCTCATTCCTTTGTTAAGGGTAATGCCATCAAGCATTGTTTCATTTCCAGAATTCCAAATACCCTCATCAGAATCTACAGAATGAAAACTATGGTTAGTGCCATAAGAAAATCTAACCGAATCAAAAATAAAAAATTCAACTTCAGGGCCCCAGAATGAATTATCACCTAAACCTGTAGATTTTAGATAAATTTCTGCTTTTTTGGCAATATTCCTAGGATCTCTCTCGTAATCCTTGCCAGTTAAAGGATCACGAATGTCAGCAATGACCGTAAGTTGTCCAGACGAAAAAGGATCTATATTTATAGTGCTAATATCTGGAACCAGTAGCATGTCTGATTCTTCAATAGATTGAAATCCTCTAATTGAAGATCCATCAAATCCTGTACCTTTTTCAAACAAGCTATCAGTAACCTCACTAGTTGGAACAGACACATGCTGCCATGTTCCTGGAAGGTCGGTGAATTTGATATCTAGAATGTCACACGAATTAGCTTCCATGTATTTGATAACATCCGCAGCATTTTTAAACTGAGGTCGTGCCATAGCTCTCTCCTCTAAATAATATGTTAGATAATTGTATTATTAATTCATCTAAAGGTTGTTACAATTTTGTTACATTACAATTAAATAATCATTATACTTTATACTTTAACTGAGAAAGTTATACTCCACTAAAAGCAGTATAGCAATGCTTAAATTATTAAGGAGGATCTAATGGTTACAGATAATCCAACAACTTTAATTGAAGACCTTGTCTTCCCTGAAGGCCCAAGATGGGCATTCGATCGACTATGGTTTTCTGATATACATGGATTCAAAGTTATGGCCGTAGATATTCATGGCAATTCAGAAATTATTACTAGTGTTAAAACTAGGCCTTCAGGGTTAGGTTGGACGCCTGCCAATGAGTTGCTTATTGTCTCAATGGAAGACTCCAAACTCTTGAAAAAATCAGGAAATAATTTAGAAATCATAGCCGATCTTTCGAAATATGGAGCCTTTTATTCTAATGATATGGTAGTTGACAAAAAAGGACGTGCATACATAGGACATTTTGGTTTCGACTTATACGGAAATGGTGAGCGATGCTCTTCTACATTATTGAATGTGAGTCCTAATGGAGATGTTCAAGTAGCTGCAGATGATCTTGGATTTCCTAATGGCGCTGTTATCACTCCAGATGATAAATATCTTATAATTGCTGAAACTTTCAACCAACGAATTACAATATTCGACAAATTAGAAAATGGTTCACTCTCAAATAGAAGAATTTGGACTCAACTTGATGGTATTTTTCCTGATGGAATATGCCTTGATAGTGAGGGTTGTCTCTGGATAGCATCTCCAAGGCAACCTAGTGGCTGCTATAGGGTTTCCAGGTCCGGGGAAATATTAGATTTCATTAGTGCCTTAAATATGTCTGCATTCGCTTGCATGCTTGGCGGAAATGATAGAAAAACCCTATTTATGTGCGAAGCAGTTGACTCAAAACCTGGTACGATATCAACAGGCAACGGGCGCATACGAATAGTAGATGTGAATGTTCCTGGAGTGGAATTTCCTTGACTAAGTTATACACAAATGACTATGATTTTAAAAAGTAAAAAGTAAAATAAATTCTTAAATATTCTCTTTATAATTAATTGAGGTAAAGTTATGCCATATGGTCCTGTAGGAGAGCTAATCCCATCCAAAAGAATCTTACTTGGACCTGGCCCAAGTGACGTAAATCCGAGAGTATTAAGAGCAATGGCTACTCCCTTACTAGGCTACTTAGACCCTGATTTCATTTTACTAATGGATGGTATCGCAAATATGCTTCGGGATGTATTTGGTACAGAAAAAGCTTTTACTTTGCCAGTATCTGGAACCGGTTCAGCTGGAATGGAAGCAGGATTAGCGAACCTTCTTGAGCCAGGAGATGTAGCAGTAATAGGCGAGAATGGATTCTTCGGTGCTCGCTTAGTAGAAATTGCTAAACGACACGGCGCTACCGTGGAAGTCGTAAAAGCTGATTGGGGAAAGCCTATAGACCCTAAAGACATTGAGGCAGCCTTAAAACGAAATAAAAAAGTAAAGCTTGTTGGCGTCGTTCATGCAGAAACATCCACGGGAGTTTTACAACCTCTTGAAGAAATAGCTAGCATCACTAAACAACACAACGCGTTACTGCTTGTTGATGCAGTAACTTCCTTAGGCGGAACACCAATAAATATGGATAAAATTGGCATCGATTTTTGCTATAGCGGAACACAAAAATGTTTAGGTGCACCACCTGGGCTTTCACCTGTTGCAATAAGTGAAAAAGCACTAGAAATAATTGAAACCAGGACAACTACTCCTCGAACTTGGTATCTCGATTTAGGACTCTTGAGGCAATACTGGGCAGGAGGAACAAGAGTCTATCATCATACCCCACCTATGAGCATGATATATGCTCTTAGGGAAGCTTTACGGGTAGTGCTCGAAGAAGGATTAGAAAATAGGTTCCTAAGGCATAAAAAAAATGCATTAGCGTTAAGGGCAGGTCTTCGAAGTATGGGATTAAACTTGTTAGTTCCAGATGAATATTGCTTATATCAACTTACTACCGTTGAAATACCTGAAGGAATTAATGACCAAAAGATTCGCACAAGCTTACGCGAAGATTACGGAATGGAAATAGGGGGAGGACTAGGACAACATGCTGGCAAGGTCTGGAGAATAGGGCTGATGGGTGAATCCTCCACGCAAGCAAACGTTTTAATGGTACTTTCGATATTGGAAAAACTCCTTACAAATTCAGGTTTTAAAGTTGAATCTACTTCAGGCGTTAGGGCAGCTACAGAAATTTTTAACACTTAAATAATTAATCCAACTAAGAAAAAAATTTCCACCAAGGTGAATTCAGTTCATTAAATTTCTTAATACCTTCTTCGGATATAAAAACTCTATATGCTCCCACCGGTGGCTTCTCGTACATGGTAATCCATTTTCTCTCTGCAATTTCTGACAGTAATTGCAGTACCATCCCTCGTTTCTGAGTTGCATATACAGAAAGTTCCATTTCGGATGGATCAATTAATCCCGCTTCAAAAGCTAAGTCTCTTTCATCAAGCCCATTAGTGATGATGGTTTTACGAAACCCATCTAAATAAGCATTTCCCAATGCAAGTATCAATGCCTTAATTCGTACATCAGTACGTTTATCAAATTTATTCAAAAGTCGCCAACTATCCAATCACAATACAACATCATACAAACCTGAGAAACACTTCATTTCCCAGCAATCGACCTTTTTCAGTTAAACGAAGAATATAATCATTATTGTCTTTTTCAACTTCAATCAAGCCAAATTCCATTAACTCTTTAATTTTATCCTCATATAGTACATCAACCTGAATGCCAAATCTTTGGTAGAAATCATCAAAAGAAACTCCTGCACTTAAACGCAAACCGAGAATCATTGTATCGCTCATTTGCCTCTTTTTATCAAGTAATTCAAAATCTTGAATAGTAGCCAATAAATCTTGCTGAATACCATTAGAATTTTTTAAAGAATTAACATACTTGACCGGGGAACGAACATTTTCAAATCGTAAACCAGGTAAATGGGAATGAGCTCCTGCTCCAAAACCCAGATATATGTTATTTTTCCAGTAACATATATTGTGTCTACTTTGCTTGCCCTCATGAGCCCAATTAGAAATTTCATAATGGGCATACCCAACACCTGCTAATTTTTCACAAAGCAAATGATACATATCAGCTGCGAGATCATCGTCTGGCCTTTTGTGAACACCTACCTCGACTTGATGACGTAAAAATGTACCAGGCTCAAGAGTTAGGCAATAGCCAGAAATATGATCAGGCGATAAATCAATTATCTTATTGATTGTTTCCTCCCACGTCTTAATTTTCTGATATGGCAAACCATACATAAGATCTAAATTAATATTATTAAAACCAGCATCACGAATAATACCATAAGCATTCATTACATCTTTTGAGCTATGTCTTCTTCCGAGCAATTTAAGAAATCTATCATCCAAGCTTTGAACTCCCATACTTACACGATTAAAGCCTGAATCTAAAAGTTCTAACATTTTATTTGAAGTAACATCATCAGGATTGATTTCAGCAGTGATTTCAACATTTTCATCAAGCACAAAAGATTCTGAAATAACTTTAATTAGTAATGAAATATCTCTAGAGTTTATGTACGATGGAGTTCCTCCTCCAAAAAAAACTGTTTTAACTCTTGAACCATCAAGAATTTTAGCCCAAATCTTTATCTCATTTTTCAAAGCTTTAACATATTCAGTAATCATAGATTCAATTCCAGAATAAGTATTGAAGTCACAGTAATAACATTTGCTCTTACAAAATGGAATATGTACGTACAAGCTCAGTTCTTTTCCAGTAACTTTTGGAGTAATTACATCAAAACTTGGAAATTCCTTAATCAATGACATCACCGAATCACCTTAAATATTAAACAGGAAATTAATTATATCCCCATCCTTAACAGAATAATCTTTCCCTTCTGTACGAAATGTCCCATTCTTCTTTGCTTGATTCATGTTTCCAGCTTCGAGAAAATCATCATACGAAATAACCTCAGCACGAATAAAACCTCGTTCAATATCAGAATGAATCCGCCCTGCCGCTTTTGTAGTAAGAGAGTTATGATTAACGGTCCAAGCTCTAACTTCGTCTTCGCCTACCGTAAAAAATGATATTAGCCCTAGCAACCTAAACGAAGCCTTTGCTACCCTATCACTTCCGGTCTCATAAATACCGTATTCTTTCCTAAGCATCTTTTCATCATCTCCTTCAAGCTGAGCTAATTCCATCTCAATTTGACCAGCCAAAGCAACAACTTCTCGATTGTCTTGAGAAAAACGCTTCTTAAGTTTTAATTCAAGTTCTTCAATATTTTTTGCTTGATCTTCAGATATATTAAAGACAAGTAGCATAGGTATTGCCGTAAGCAAATTATAGTTCGACACCATAACTTTTTCAGATTCAGAAAGTGCAACATCGCGAATTGGTTTCTCTTCTTCAAGGTAATTTTGAAATACCTTTATACTTTCATCTTCTTGATTAAGTCGAATTCGCTCCTCATTTCGTGCTGCTTTTAACATATCCTTTATGCGCAAGGAGCGGCGTTCTAATATTCCAATATCAATAGTAATTAATTCAAGATCCAATGTTGCAACTGCAAGCTCAGATGAAGTCATAGCTTCATCTCCTAAGTCTTCTTCATCGAAATAGCGTACAACATGAAGTAGTGCATCTGCCCCTTGGATAGCATTAATCACTTCACCAGAAACCCCTGAGCCTTGTTTAGTAATATCCCCAATAGTTGGGGTATCTACATATTTTACTTCAGCTGGAACCACACGACGGGGATTATACATACTAGTTAATTTTTCAAGTCTTACATCAGGAACTTTTGTCATTCCAACTGAAAGACCGCGACCACTCTGCGTGAAAACTCTGGTAAGGGCACTAAATATGGTACTCTTACCAGATTGAGCAAGTCCTATTATTAAAGTGTCCATAACTCTCCTATCTCAACGAATTGCATACAATTTACCATCAGTAGAAGCAAAATACAGAAATCCATTTGCCCAGGTTGGCTGAGCTTTAATTGGACCACCTGTTTGAATAGTCCACTGAACTTCACCATTCACTTTATCTACAGAATGCAACAGCCCTTCATTCGTTCCAACAAAAATCTGCCCTCCCACTACAATTGGCGAAGCAGTAACGCCAATACCTACTTTTGTTCGCCACAATATTTTCCTATTATTCAAGTCAAAAGCGTAAATGTATCCATCGCTAGTTCCGAAATATACACTATCTCCAGCTACCGAAAGGCCCGTCAAGCCAATATCGGGTCTTGCAACTCTTGACTGCCAAACATAACCTTTCTGTACAGGGGCTTTGTCTTCAAATCCCCATAGGAAAAATTGCGCCCTCCAAAATCTTGCAAAACGCTCAAAACGATATTCCTTTTGGCGTGTATCAAGAAAAAGTAATTTTCCAGTTCCCAACCCAAGAAGAGCATTATCACCAATTAAAATAGGGCTACTTACATTTTTTCCATAAGTATTATATGTAAGTCTAGTAGCTCCTGTTTTTGTATCAATAACATACACCCATGCCCTGTTATTGCTAATAACAATTGTATCATTATTAATTACAGGAGTAGTTGTAATCCAACCGTCAGAAGTAAAGTGCCAAAGGTAATCACCATTTAAAGCATCGACAGAATACACCGATCCACCAGCAGTTCCAAAGTATACTGTACCTTTAAATACTAACGGAGGGGACATTATTGGATCATCAGTAATAAATTCCCAATTTAGTTCACCATTGCCCACATCGAGTGCAAGCAAACGACCATCTCGCAATCCAATATAGGCCATAGAATCAGTTATCGCTGGCGATGAATCAATTGGTCCAGATGTGGAAAATTCCCATATTTTATCACCAGTTTTAGGATTTAAAGCTAAAATTTTATCCGCACTCGTAGGAATTATAAGCCGATCATTCTTTATAGAAGCAGATGCTATCAATGATTCACCGGTATCTTTAACCCAAGCTACTTCTCCTTTAATTTGAAAATTATCCGATAGCATTGCTTGATCATTGCCAACTGAAGACCAATTTTCAAAATTTCTACCCTGCATTCCCCATTCAGAATCACCTGATAAAGAGGTCAAAATACTTGTTGATGAACTCGGAACCAAAGAAGGAGGTTTAATTTCAAAATATATACCACCACCTAACAACAGGGACAATCCGATCATCGTCATCCATCGAGAAAACCGATTAAATTTTACAGTACGTATAATACCTTGTTCTTTTTTCTCAGCTTTTTCAATAGTTGTAATTCTATTTTGAGTAAGAGGTGACCAGCATCTACTACACAATTTATTTTCAGGTGTATTTTGTTGACCACAAAAGACACAAGCATAATCAGAAATATTATCTTGTAGGCTTAAATTATTGAAATTAACCTTAGGTTCAACAGAAAGAGAAATTTCAATATCTTTTAAGGATTCTTCTAAGGCATCTGCAAAATCTCTACAAGACCTATATCGCTCTAGCAAAGAACTATTTAAAGCTTTAAGGAATACTGAATCAACCTCAGCATTAAATATTGGAATTGTTTCAGTTGGCAATTTAGGTGACTGAACACTTTTATAGTATAAAACACTTTCGCGAGTCCCTGAAAATGGCAAAACACCTAAAAGTAAGTGATAGGCAATAGATGCCAATGAATATATATCACTATCAGCATCTGCAAGAATTCCATTCCCATGTTCATGCGATGAATAGTATGGGTTGGGGGTATTCAGAGATGATCTGGTAAGCTCATTAACACTTTGAGCCAATTCAGCCATATATAGACCTTCGATATACACACTAAGAAAATCATCAGAAGTAAAAATATTTGATGGTTTTAAGTTATTATGAATAATATTATTTGTATGTAAATATTCCAATGATCCGCATATATTATTAACTATTAGAATCACTTCTAAAGGAGATAGGGGCAATTCTTTAGCTCGAATCCTATCTTCTAAAGTCTGAAACCTGATATATGGATAAACTACCCATATAGAGCCCTTGGATGAACCATAATCTATAGGCTTAAGAACAGAATCAGTTTCCAAAGTTTTTATTGAGTCAAGAAAACTAAAATATGTAGAGATTGCTTCAGAATTCTCATCATTTAGAAAATATGGTCTTAAAAATTTAATTACAACGTCATTAGAAGTCTGGGTATCAAATGCTTTATGTACATATGCAAGTCCAGTACCACCTAGCAAAGATCCAATTAAATAACGATTTTCAAAAATTAGTGATTCCGGAGACTTATACTGAACCATGAAGCCTACTTTTTCTGAAATAATACTAACGAAAGGATATTTATATGTTTAATATTATATGAACATTTTCTTCTAGTACATTTAATAATACACTATACTAAAGAAATGATTTATCTATTTTATGGCGAAGACTCATATTCCCAAAAAGAATTTATCAAGAGTATCGAAGAGCAAGTTGGCGTTAGTGAAATGAAAGAAGCCAATATAAGTAGATACGTTGCGCAAGAAACTTCTCAAGAGGCGCTTATTTCAGCCTGTATGACTATTCCATTCCTCGCAAAAAAACGATTAATAATTGTGTTAGGGCTATGGGAATACTCAAAAGGGAAATTTTCAAATAAAAAAAAGCAGTCAAATAAGAAAAATAATAGCGATAGTAAGGCTGAATGGGCAGATTTTTGGAATACTGTCGAACAAATTCCTGATACTACTGATATCATATTTAGTGAATATAATTATGCACCTCCAAAAAATGCGATAATGGATCTTTCGGAAAATTGGATAGTGCGCGAATTTCCTCGAATGGAAGAATATGCATTGACTCAATGGATTCGCAAAAAAACTACTGATCAGCAAGTAGAAATAAACACTAGTGCTATTAAATTATTCGTAGAGTTAATCGGTTCAGATCTATGGGAATTATCAAATGAACTTGAGAAACTAATTCTATATACAAATGGTCAAACAATTTCAGTTGATCATGTAAACAAATTGATAAGCACAACCAAAAATATTAATGTTTTTGAAGCCATAAATGCACTTTTTGATGGAAATATTCAGCGATCTTTTCAGTTAATAAATATCCTCTTGGATGATGAATATGAAGCAAGGGATTTTCGTTTCCTTTTAACTAGGCAAACGCGACAACTCATACTTGTCAAATCATTGTTGGAAGAAAAATTATCCGCAGAAGAAATAGGCAAAACATTAAGCATCTCTTCGTCATATGCTATAAAAAAAACTATTGAAAGAGCCCGCAATATTTCATGGAGTAGAATAAAGCGTTTCCATAAACAACTAATTGAAACTGACCGAGCGATCAAGACAAGTGAGTTAGAGGAAAGAATTGCCTTAGAGACTTTTATAGCTGAAATGTGCGTGACGAGTTAATTTTTCAAAACTAATAAACTTATTAGTTAATTCTTTACTTGTAAAAACATCTCTTTTATAATTTATTTCTTACGTTAGGGAGAATTTGTGATGTCAATACGCCCAATACTCTATTTACCTGATCCAATTTTACGAAAAAAAACTAAAAAAGTAACTCGCTTTAACGATCAACTTGAATCACTCATAGCTGACATGATTGATACCATGCGCATGTCAAATGGAGTAGGATTAGCTGCCAATCAGATTGGTGTAGAACAAAAAATATGCGTCATCGAAGTCCCTTATGAAATGGAAGAGTCGACATCTACAGAATTATATATATTGATTAACCCACAAATAGTCGTAAAAAAAGGTCAACGGGAACTTGAAGAAGGTTGCCTAAGTATCCCTAATTATCGAGGAAAAGTTACTCGTTCTATTGAAGTAAGGGTACGAGCTCAGGACAGTCTAGGAAATGAATTCAAAATAAAAGCTGTGGATAATCTTTTAGCACAGGCACTAGAACATGAGATAGATCATCTAAACGGTATCCTATATATTGATCATCTAGTAAGCCATGAATCTTTATGGAAAATAGACGAATCTAATCACGCCGATAGCGAGCATCTCTCGCTGTTCGACCATCAAATTTAAATTTTCTATGACTATATCTGATCCAATCCAACTACTTGAAAAAATTCAAAATATAACTCAACTTGAACAAGACAATATCTATGTCGTTGGGGGATGCTTAAGAGATATTCTTTTAGGTCGATCCCCCAACGACATAGATATTGTGACATCTGGCGACAGTGAACTATTAGGCAAACAAATCGCCATGCATACAAATGGAAAAATATTCCCTTTGGATGCCTCAAGGGGCATCTACAGAGTATTATGGAATCAAGTAGGTGACGATATAGCCCAAATAGATATTACAACCTTAGGCCATACCATCGAAAATGACCTAAGCAAACGAGATCTAACTATTGACTCACTCGCAATATCTCTAGAGCATGTCAATCGCAAAAATCCGCCTGAAAAATGGCCTATATTAGATCTTTTTGGTGGGAAAAAAGATCTTCTTAGTAAAACTATTAGAGCTATTAGACCAGAAATCTATTCTGATGACCCAGTGCGTCTATTAAGAACTGTTAGAATTGCATCCGAAACAAATTTTTCTATTGAACCAGCCACCATCAACTATATGAGATGGAATTATAATAAAATCCAAAATACATCTGGTGAACGAATTCGTGACGAATTCTTAAAAATTCTTTCAGGAGATAATCTAGAGAGACACCTTTCTATACTTTCTAGCACAGGTGTACTCGAATCTATTTTCCCTGAATTAACAGAAGGTAGGGATATTGATCAACCAAATGAACACTATTGGGACGTTTACAATCATAATTTACAATGCGCAGTAATGGCTGAATACCTACTTGATGACTCCCGAAATTTTTCCATACATCCAGAGCTTGCTTATGTTCCATATAACGATGTAATAAAAGATTACTTTCAATTGCCTAGCAGCGACAAGCATAACCGAACAACGATATTAAGATTAGCAGCACTACTTCACGATATTGGTAAACCTAAGACCAAGCAGATAGATTCAAATGGGAAAATGAGATTTTTAGGTCATGCAGAAGTAGGAATGGAATTAGCAAGAAATGCTTTAGAAAGACTCAGAATAAGTAATCGAGGCATAGAAACTGTTTGCCATATGATCAAAGAGCATTTAAGGCCATCTCAACTCGCCCCTAATGGAGAAATGCCTAGCAAAAAAGCACTTTATCGTTATTTCCGTGACCTAGAAGATGTTGCAATAGATACTTTATTTTTAAATATGGCTGATTACTTAGCCGCAAAAGGACCAAAAATCAATATTTACGATTGGAGGGTGCACTGTAATCAAATTCGTTATATATTGGATAAGGGATCAGAAACTAATGTAACCATTTTAAATAATAACCTTATAAGCGGCCATGACCTTATAAGCACTTTAGGATTTAAGCCTGGCCCTCATTTTAAAAAAATTCTGGAGTATATTTCAGAAGCTCAAGTAGAAGGAATCGTTATTACAAAGAATGATGCACTCAATCTAGCTAAGAAAAAGTACATAGAATATACAACCTTGGGAGATATTGATGTTGAAACAAAGCCTTAAGCGGCTTGGAGTCATACTAATCCTATTAATTATGTCCACTTTCATTCTCTTGTCTCAGCCACTAGATTTCTTACAGATTAAAAGAGATGGAGCTGGTCCTTTAGGTTTAAAACTTGGGCTAGATTTACAAGGCGGAGTCCAACTAATTTACCAAGCTGATCTTGAAAATGTCACCTCGGACCAAATGAAAGGACTCGTTCAAACTATTGAAAGAAGAACTAATGCTTTTGGAGTAGCAGAGCCTTCTATACAAATATTAGGGAGCAATAGGTTATTAATACAATTACCAGGCGTAGATAACATTGAAGAAGCTAAATTATTAATTGGACAAACTGCCAAGCTAGAATTCAAAGAAAGGATATGCGCTGATCCAGCATGCGAGACTTACGAAGACAAAGATATTGGATTAACTGGAGATCTACTTGATCGAGCATATGTCGCAAGACATGCTGCAACCAATAAGCCAATCGTCAATATCAATTTTAATGCTGAAGGAACAAGAATATTCGCTGAAACTACTGGAAGAATAGCAGGGAAGCAAGATCGGTTAGCAATACTAATAGACGACGAGGAAGTAATTGCACCACTTGCAAGCGAAGCAATTTTAGGTGGTACTGCTTTTATTCAAGGACCTGATTTCACGATTGAAAAAGTGCAAACTATAGCAATTCAACTTGAATCTGGACGCCTTCCAGTTCCGATATCTATCATTAAAGAAGAAGATGTCGATGCTACGCTAGGAGCAGATGCGTTAGAGAAAAGCTTAATGGCAGGGTATATAGGATTAATTCTTGTAGCATTTTACATGCTACTATATTATCGAATACCTGGATTAATGGCTTCATTGGCACTAATAAGCTATACGCTAATAACTCTTGCAATTTTTAAACTCGTACCAGTCACATTAACTCTAGCAGGTGTAGCAGGATTTATACTTTCAGTGGGAATGGCTGTTGATGCAAATGTGTTAATCTTCGAGCGAACAAAAGAAGAACTCCGGGCCGGAAGAGGTCTAGCAAATGCACTAGAGGTTGGCTTCGCTAGAGCATGGACATCAATAAGAGATAGCAACGTTGCCACATTCTTAACATGCATCATCTTATTTTGGTTTGGTACTAGGTTCGGAGCATCAATGGTAGCAGGATTCGCAGTTACTTTATTCATTGGTGTCGCAGTGAGCATGTTCAGTGCAATTGTAATCAGTCAAACTCTTCTAAGGTTATGTGCATCAACTCCACTTAAGAAGGTTCCAAATCTATTTACTCCTGTCCCAGGTCACTCATTAGGAAGTAAACAAAAAAATCAAGCAGCTAGGAGATAGTATGGATTTCGTTGAAAAAAGACGATGGTTTTTTATGTTTTCCATCACACTCATAATCGCAGGAATAGTATCAATATCTATTCCTCCGTCATTTAAGATAGGTATAGAATTTACTAGTGGTTCAGCAATAAGTATCGCCTACGAAACAGTCGTTGAGCAACCAGATGTTCGAAATATTTTAACGGAAAATGGATACCATGATGCAATTATCCAAAAAACTTCAGGAAATGGCTTCTTTATTCGAACACGCACCCTAGATTCAAATGACATTACTTCGTCGGAACGAAAAAACTTGGAAGATAAACTTTCAAGTTTAGGAAACCTAAATGCCTTTGATGTTTCGACTGTTTCTCCAATAGTCGCTCAGGAAACTGTTCGAAATGCAGGAATTGCAGTTTTTGTTGCATCAATAGCTATTTTAATATATATAACTTGGGCTTTCCGTTTAGTACCTAACCCTTTAAGAATGGGTACTGTAGCTATAATAGCTGCGATACATGATGTACTATTAGTACTCGGATTTTTTTCATTGGCAGGTCGATTCATTAATCTAGAAATTAATGCTATGTTCATCACTGGAATACTAACCGTTGTAGGGTATAGTGTTCATGACACAATCGTTGTCTTTGATCGAATTAGGGAAAATTTTATAAAAAATCCTTCTAGAAGCCTTGAAATTATTGTCAATACTAGCATATCAGAAACTTTAGGGCGTTCATTAACTACCAGCTTTACAACTGTAATAGTTATAGCTGCAATGCTCTTAATGGGCGGACAAACTATTCAGAGTTTACTTTACACTCTACTAATTGGGATTATAGCTGGAACATATAGTTCACTTTGGATTGCAAGCCAGATGCTTGTGGTGTGGGAAAATAAAGAGTGGCTCCGTCTTTTCAAGAGTAGTAAGATTTAACCTTTATTTTTCTGTAAGTAGCTGAATTATCATATTTTCTAATTGTGTTTCTTCAACTGGACCTACAAACTTCTTTCTAATTACACCATTTTTATCAATCAAATATTTCTCAGGAATGCCAGTTAATCCATAATCAATCGCAATAGTGCCTTTAGTATCTATACCAATTGGATAATTTATTTTATTTTCTTCTATAAAATTTAGAACATTTGGTTCAGAGTCCCAAATAGCAATTCCTACAAATTCAACATCCATATTTTTTAATTCATCATACTTTTTTGCTAATATTTTGCCTTCCAATATGCATGGTGCACACCATGAAGACCAGTAATCCAACAATACGACCTTACCTCTAAGAGAGGAAAGAATGATTTCTTCTCCGTCAACTGTCTTCAAGGAAAAGTCTGCGGCTAATTTTGGATCAATATCAACGATTCCAAAAAGATTATTAACAGCAATTCCAGCAGGTGTTCCTTTGTTTTCGATCATATTTAAAACCAAAATAGAAAACAAAAAACCCAAAGGAATAATAACAATTATAGAAATTATATTCTTACTAAATTTCATCTCTTCATTAGTATCCATCAATACTCAGGTATTTTTCAATATTTTTTTAAAATGACTATACTTTCAAGTACATTTCAAAAATATAGCAAACCAAATGATAAATTCTTATAAGCATTATTGTATAATGATACTTACGCAATAAGAGAGTCTAAATTATGCATCGAGATATATTATATGAATAACTTAAGAACATTTGAGACATACAAATTAGGAATCATAACATATGAAAAAGCATTAGCTCTCCAGAAGCAATTAATGTTGAATATTGAAGAATCACCACACACTGGCTATCTTCTTTTTTTAAGCCACCCTCATGTCTATACTATTGGTAGACGTGGAAGTTTTGATGATATCTTAGAAGCTACTGACCCCTTTACAGGGCAAGAGATATCTATTATTCAATCTGATCGAGGTGGGCTAGCTACTTATCACGGACCAAGTCAACTTATTTGTTACCTAATATTTAATTTGAAAAACTGGGGTGGAGTAAAAAAATATGTTAAAACTCTCGAAAAAAGTATTAGCGATAGTCTAAGTAAAATTGGAATTGAAAGTTACATCTCCCCTGATGAGATAGGTGTCTGGATCAAAGCATCGCAAAAACAACATGATCGGAAAATAGCTTTCATAGGCATAAAGGTTAGCAAAGGAATCACAAGTCACGGATTTTCGATAAATGTAAAATCTTGCGAAGAATATTTCCAAAAAATAGTCCCATGCGGCATGCCCAACCTCAATGTAACAAGTATTGAAAAAGAACTTAAAGCTATACCTAAGTTTTCTCAATTAGAGTCTATAATTGGTAATTCAATTTCAGAAAATTTTCAAATACCTTTAAGTTCGGAAAATTCCTTAACACTTTCATCTAGATGAACGGAGGAGTATTACATGGATCTTTCAAAATATATCCGCGAAATTCCCAATTTTCCTGAAAATGGAATCCTATTCAAAGACATAACGCCACTTATAGGAAATGCCAATGCATTTCAAACTGCCATAGATATGATGGCTGACTTATGTAGTGATCTCAAAATAGACAGTATATTGGCTATAGAGGCTAGGGGTTATATTTTTGGAGCTCCTTTAGCCACAAAATTAAATGTTGGATTCATTCCAATCAGAAAATCTGGGAAGCTTCCATTTTCAACTATAAAAATGGAATATGGCTTAGAATACGGCAAAGATTGGATGGAAATGCATACGGATGCACTCAAGCCAGGAGAGCAAGTTTTAATCGTCGATGATATCCTAGCTACCGGTGGAACTTTAAAAGCTGCAGCAAATCTAATAGAAAGTACAAAAGCAATTGTAGCTGGAATGCTGTTACTCTTAGAAATTGACTTCTTAAAGGGTAGATCAAAACTTGAAGGCTATCGAATTGATTCATTGATGAAATGTTAACCCATGCTAACCTCTTTCTTTAAGCTCCCTATTTCTATACAATCACTGAACTATCAATGAGCTATTAAAATTATTAGAGAATATTTTTTGAGGATTTAATATGTTGGATTTAACTGGAAGAAAAGCACTTATAACTGGTGGTTCGCGTGGAGCTGGTAAAGCAATTGCTCAGACATTTGCTAGATATGGTGCTGACATTGTAATAACCTATAATCGCGATATAGCTGCTGCACAGGAAACTGTAGATTCAATAAAAGCTTTAGGCAAAGAGGCATTTGCCATTAAAGTCAATATTAGTAACTATGAAGAAGTGCAAAATGCTATCGATTATTCAGTACGTCAAATGGGCTCTATCGACATACTCGTTAACAATGCTGGCATTGCTTCAAGAGGGCAAACTGTAGCAGAAACAGCAATAGAAGAGCTTCACAATGTTATGGATGTTCACTTTTTTGGATCATTCCATTGTTGCCAATTAGCTTTACCAATATTAAGACAAGCAGAACGTGCAGATATTTTATTTATTTCATCCGTCGCCACAAAAACATTTTCAGCTAGAGGTGTTCCTTATGGTGCAGCAAAGGCAGCTATGGAGGCACTAGCAAAAGGATTGGCAAAAGAAGAAAGGCAAAATGGAATTCGGGTAAACGTTATTGCTCCATCTTTATTTGAATCTGAAATGGGAAGAAGATTAGTGCGAGCTACTCAAGGCATAGAGAACATTAGAGACTTAGACGAAAAATCTCCTTTTGGTGTAGTTTTACAACCAGAGGAGATAGGTGAAATTGCTTCGTTTTTATGTTCAAATCAAAACTTCCGGATATCTGGACAAGTTATTTATGTAGACGGTGCATCATAGAATTCAATCAAAAATAGCTTCATGATTCCCATATTTCGATTGAACAACAGTATGGATCCCACCTCGAGTTTTATAGTCCAACGATATTGTCATCCATACGGGATTACATGCAGCAACTAAATCTTTAAGAATTCGATTGGCCACATGCTCTTGCACTATTCCTACATCTCGAAAAGACAATAAATAATACTTAAGTGACTTTAACTCCAAACAATGACGTGAGGGATTATATTCAATTTTAAGACTCCCAAAATCTGGAAGTGCAGTCCAAGGACAGACTGCTGTAAATTCATCAGTATCAATAGCTACTACAGAATTAGACCCGAAATAATCATATGGAAAGGAAATTAGCCACTCAGATCTAATAGATTCTTCTGTTTCTACCAAAACGTCCCATTCTAGCCTCTCATATTGATCCTTTAATTCATCCAATGAATGAATTTCGTTTACACCAAAATCTTCCATAAACCCTCATTAATTAACTTTTCTTTAATTTATCTAAAAGTATGTTCACTCTAGCCACGGGATTATCATCATAATTTTTAGGATGACCCATGTGCCAGCAAGAATGTGTATTGCATTTATATGCTTCTAAACCTTTTGAATTACGCCTTACATCACTATGCCCTGATAAATATAAAGATCTAATATAATCTTCAGCTTCTTCTTTCTTATTAAACTTTAATTTCCCTTTGCATTCCATGCGTCTTTCCCATAAACAAATTCTTTTATTTCATTCATACAAGTTTCTAAATCTTTAAGTCCTGCATTGATTATGCTTTTAAAGTGATTATAGCAAATCAACAGAACAATCTAAACACATACAAGGGATATCTAAATCAATAACCAATCGACTTAAGTTCAGTTAATCGTTCAATTTCCGAATCTGAAATGCCTAAAACATCCCGACATACATCATAAGTATGTTCACCTATCAAAGGTGCTCGGCCTATAATAGCTTTTGTTCTAGAAAAACGGATAGGATTTCCAGGATACAATTTAAGGCCTGCAACAGGATGGTCTAATTCTACATATCCACCGCGAGACTTCAAATGAACATCTGCTATATGATCTTGAGAATTTTGAACATAACCACTAGGAACTCTATAAGACTGCAATATTTCCATAACTTGCTCCGGCTCTAAATCAATTGTCCACTTTGTAATTTCTTGGTTCAATTCATCTCTACGATTTAATCGACCATTTAAGTTAATAAGTTCTACATCTTTTTTCCAATCTTCTCTAGACATAGCTTCACACAATGATACCCAGTGCTGGTCGGTCATTATACTTATTACACACCAGCGATCATCACCTTTACATGGATACACTCCGTGGGGAGCAGCGTAGTCAACTTCATTACCCCGAGGTTTTGGATCATTGCCGTTTATGGTATATTCCAAAAATCGCTCTCCAAGCATACTTGCACCCGCCTCAGCCTGCGACATGTCAATGAACTGCCCTTCGCCAGTCCTATTACGATGGTCTAAAGCAGCAAGAACAGCCATAACTCCCACTTTTCCAGCTATATGATCAGGATGATTAATGGTTGCCCCCATAGGATATTCATCATTTGGGTGACCCCACAGATACACAAGACCAAGGTAAGGGGCTAAATTTGGTCCAAAGGCTGCAAATTCACCAGCTGGTCCTCCATGGCCAAATCCATTGGAACTTATGTAAACAATTTTCGAATTAAATTCTTTCACCGAATCATAATCCAATCCCCAACTTCGAGTTACATAAGCCCTGTTATTTTCAGCCACTACATCACTCACTTTGACTAAATCTCGTACTATTGACAATCCTTCTTCACTTCGCAGGTTTGCCGCAAAACTTCTCACATTACGATTAGCTTCATTATAACCAGGACTATTATTTAGGTTGAGCTCTCCATCAAGACGTCCTGGGCGTCGCATAAAATCTGGATAAACTTGAGATTCAATTTTTATTACATCAGCACCAAATTCAGCCATAACCCTACATAATTCGGGAATTACTGCGCCTTGCCCTAAATGGGCAACTCTTATTCCTTCCAGTGGTAAACTCATATCTATCATTCTCCTTTTTTACTAATCAACTAAATGACGCCCTTTGATCTCAAATTATTTAATTCATCTGCATCAATACCTAATTCAACTGAATAAATGTCATTATTATCTTCTCCTAGGAGTGGAGCAGATTTTCGTAAACTTAATGGTGTTCCATTCATCTTTAATGGAGCACTTGGGTATTCGTATTCTCCAACTATTTGATGATTAAGTGGTTGGAAAAAATTTCGACTTTTTGTTTGCGGAGATTCAACAAATGAACCAAGTGATTGAAGGGGGGTAATGGGTAGTCCAAGAGCTTGACCTGCAATAAAAAGATCTTGCATAGTCCTATCTTGAATAAATTCGTCATACATAATTTTTAAAGTATCAGCATTCTCTCTTCGAAAAAGTTGATCATCCCAAACTTTATCTTCAAACATCTCTGGTTTTCCAATTAATTCTTTTTGCGCCTCCCAGTGACGAGGAACATTACCGGCAATTTTTACATATCCATCCTTGCACTTGTAGATCAACATCAGTGCCCCTCGGACAGGAAAATCATTACCCCCTGGAACTGTCCCATAGGTTGTCATTGGTACAGACCAAGGAAATAATCCTGCAATACCAGCCTCTTGAGCGGATATATCTAGCCATTCACCTTCTCCATCATCTCCTCGTCCGTATAAGGCAATCATTATACCCGTACCAGCATAAACAGCAGCCATATCATATGCCATTGCATTCGGAGCATCACAGGGTTCTTTTTCAGAAAAACCAGCCATTTGCATAGCCCCACTCATAGCCATTGCAACAATAGGAGCTCCCTCAAAATCACGTCGAGGTCCACTTTGGCCCCAATCAGTAATCGACGCCATAATTATCTTTGAATTAACTTCTTTTAAGTCTGAATAGCCTAATTTCAGGCTTTCCAGATAACCAGGCTGAAAACATTCTACAAATACGTCAGCAGTTTTAACTAATCGTTTTAATATATCTTGTCCTTCGGAAGTTTCAATATCTAAAGTAATTCCACGTTTATTCACATTCCTATATAAATGATATAAACCTCGTTCAACATGAGGAATGTTTCCTGCAAAAGGAGGAATCCAACGAGTAGAGTGACCATGGGGATGTTCAACGCGTATTACATCGGCGCCCAAATGAGCTAAATATAGAGTTCCTAAATCACCTTTCATATCTGAAAGGTCAAGAATACGATATCTTGACAAAGGTCCTTTTGTAGTCATATTCGCCTCCAAATATTAATCCTACGAAATTGTTCATAGCAAATGCTTACACTCTCTATGAATCTATGAACAAAAAATTAGATCAGCAATCGTTAAAAGTCAATAAAAATGACTGTGCTTCTTTCGAGTTACTTGACAGATACAATGATTCATGTAAACGTAAGTCAAAATAAAGTTAACGCATGAGGAATCTTTATGCAGCGATACATTTTTAGAAGAATACTTCTTGGAATACTAACAATGTTTATTGTTTCAATGATTATTTTCGCTATGGTTAGAATTGCCCCTGGCGATGTGGCTTACACAATAGCTTCACAGGGAGACGAGGAAGGAACCATCCCAGAGGAAATTTTAGAAGAAATTAGAGAACAATTAGGGCTCAATGAACCATTATTAACACAGTACAAAAATTATTTTGTAGGTTTTATTACATTGGACTGGGGTGTGTCATATTTTTCTCAACAGTCCATAAGTAAAGAATTTTTAAGGCGATTCCCTGTTACGTTCGAGCTAATGTTCCTTTCAATAATGGTATCTATGTGCTTAGGCTTACCTTTAGGCGCTTTAATGGCTCTTAGACAAGATACTTGGATTGACTATAGTGCAAGAGTATTTTCGTTAGCTGGACTTTCCGTTCCAAATTTCTGGTCAGCGACACTTATCATAACAATAGGGATGCTCTATTTTAATTGGGCACCTCAAGTTTCATACGTAAGCTTTTTTGAAGATCCAATGGGAAACTTAACTCTGTATTTTTGGCCAGTTTTAACACTTGGATGGATTGTAATGGCCACTCAAGCAAGAATGCTAAGATCCTCAATGCTTGAAGTTCTTAGGCAAGATTACGTTCGAACTGCACAAGCTAAAGGACTCTCAGAGCGAGTAGTAACCATGAGACATGTTATAAGAAATGCAATGCTTCCAGTGGTAACAGTTATATCCTTCACTATTATAGTATCAATGGGTGGTTCAGTTATAACAGAACAAATATTTAACCTCCCTGGTATAGGAAATTATCTAATACAAGCAATGAGTCGACGAGATTATCCAGTTGTCCAAATAGTAGTTCTGTTATTATCTTTTTGGATTATAATAATCAATTTGCTTACAGATCTTTTATATGCATGGCTAGATCCTAGAATTCGTTACAGTTAAATAAAAAAATTACAGGAGTTTTTTGTGGCCACTCAAAGTACTATAGATAGCTCAAATATTCTTCAACCAAAAGAGCGGATAAATATATTTGCAAAAACGCTTAAAGCGATATTGAAATTTTATAAGAAAAAACCTCTTGGTGGTCTTGGTTTAACTATACTTCTAATAATGATTGTAATGGCAGTTTTCGCTCCAATAATAGCTGTTGATCCACTTCAAACCGACTACAATCAAATGATCCAGGCTCCATCGCTTGAACATTTTTTTGGAACAGATGACCTCGGAAGGGATTTGTGGTCAAGAATTATTTATGGAGCAAGAATATCATTATATGTTGGATTTTTATCAGTTATTTTTGGATGTGGCATAGGCTTAGTCGTTGGATTGGTTGGTGCTTTTTACGGTGGATGGGTAGATACCACTTTACAAAGATTTATTGACGCTATGATGGCTTTCCCAAGCTTGATATTAGCCTTAACAATTGTCGCAACGCTCGGTTCAGGTATCGATAAAGTCATCATGGCAATTGGAATTGTTCAAATACCAAGAGCGTCTCGAGTAGTTCGCTCACAAGCATTAGCTATACGAGAAATGGACTACGTTACAGCCGCAAGGGCAATAGGATGTAAAGATACTCGCATTATGTTTCTCCATATCCTTCCTCAGGTTACTGCTCCATGGCTTATAATCGCTTCTGCTGGACTAGGTACTGCAATTCTGACCGAAGCCTCATTAAGTTTCTTAGGATTAGGTGTTCCAGCTCCTGATCCTGCTTGGGGTGGAATGCTTTCAGGGAGAGCAAGAGACTATTATACCGTGGCCCCATGGATGGCTATATGGCCTGGATTCTTCATTGCCATGGCGGTATATGGATTTAATTTGTTTGGTGATGCGCTCAGGGATATTCTTGATCCACGATTACGTGGAAGCCAGTAAGGAAAAGAGCCTAAGCATAGAATTACGTTCAATTTTCAATGCATGGGTTAAAAAGGAATGGATAGTCATCAACGTTCATTAATTCTTGATAAAATTGAACGAGCTACTGAAATTCCCTCGCTATTACTATCAATTGTATTCATTCCAATATTAATCGTTCCATGGGTATTGGACTTAAATCCAGAATTTCATACTACTCTAAATATCTTGGACAAACTTATATGGGCCATCTTTGCATTTGATTTGATGATTAAAACCTATTTTTCTCCTAATCGAATTCAATATCTTCGTTCCCATCCTTTTGACGTACTTATCGTTGCCTTGCCTTTCCTTAGACCATTAAGAATTGTTAGAGCTGCAAAAACATTAAAGTTAATAAGATTTATCAGAATATTCGTAACTCTAGGTTATATTGGGGGAACATTTAAAAGAATTGCCAAAAGGGAAGGCATTCAACTTAGTTTAGCATTTGCCTTAATTATTTTTGTAGTTACTTCACTTTTGTTATATTCTGCAGAAAAAAATAGTGGCAGTGAAATCAACAGTTTAGGTTCTGCATTATGGTGGGCAATTGCTACTCTTACAAACGTTGGAGCGGGAAATATCACACCTGAAACTGCTTTAGGAAAGGGTATAGGAGTTTTTCTCATGATTTGTGGAGTAGGTATTTTTACTTCTCTCGCTGCAAATATAGCAGCAGTTATCCTTGAAGATCCTCAAGAAGATAAGAATGGTATAGAAATTAAAGAAGAACTTGCTGATATAAAAAGGACATTAGAGAAAATTGATTTAAATAGATAATAAGAATTCAAAACGGTTTGTTTTCTGAGAGCTTCCAAGCAAGCTCAAGAAATACTGAGAAATCAATAAGGGTTTTTTCCTCACCCATTCGAGCTACAGCCTGCAAGCCAAATGGCAAAATTGTCAACCCTTTTGTGTACCCACAAGGTATACTCATTGCTGGATTACCTGTCATGTTAAAGATGTAGCAAAAGGTGTTAAATGCCCAATTTGGATCAACGCCAATTCCGTCTATTTTACTTGGAGGGAAATCAATTTCAAACGATGGAATTGGCGTTGTAGGAGTCAAAACTAGATCATAGCGATCAAAAATAGACTTTATTTTTTGTCGACACAGTTTCATTGATTCTATAGCTTGAACGTATTCTCCATCAGATATTTCACGTCCAAATTCTACGCATTCAATCATGCTTTTGGTCATATCATTTCTAAATCTATCAAGTAGTGATCCATATTCATGAGCAAGTCCTCGGAAAAATAACGTTGCGAATGCATATCTACATTCTAGTTCATCAAATACATAGTCAAACCGATCAACAGATGCGCCAAATTTTTCTATTGCCAATACTGAATTTTCTAACTCGGATCGAATTTGTGAATCAACTGGAGAAACTCCCCAGTCGGGTATCCAAGCTATTTTCAAACTACTTAGGTTTTTATATTTTGACTCTAATTGAATAGGATCATTAATATTATATTTATGATCAGATATTTCATCCGAGAAAACTTTATCAAATAGCAATTTTAAATCTCTTGGATCACGTGCAAAAAATCCAAACTGTGAAAAATCTTTTAAATTTAAATTACTTTTACGGGATTCAAATCTGATCCAATTGGTTGGTTTAATACCATAAACCCCACAAAAACTTGCAGGGATACGAATAGATCCTCCGCCATCGCTACCTTCAGCTATTGAAGCAATTCCAGATGCAACTGAAGCAGCAGATCCTCCACTAGAGCCACCTGAAACATAAGAAAAATCCCAGGGGTTTCTACATGGATCCAGTAAACGATTTTCTGTTATAGCCTTATGCCCAAACTCGGAAGTATTTGTTTTACCAATTACAATTGCACCAGAATGCTTAAGTTTTGAAATATGAGCAAGATCTATTGATGGGATATATTCATTTCTAATCAAACTTCCATAAGTTGTTCCCATGTCAGTTGTCGGCGTAAGATCCTTAACGGGCACTGGAATTCCACCTAGATACCCTGAAAATTCATTCCTCAAAATTTTTTCTTCTACAACTTTTGCTTTTCTTATGGCATCTTCAGTGTTTACTACAGAAATAAACATATTTAATTGAGGATTTAATTCGGAAATTTTTTCTAAACAACTACTCATGACCTCTACGGGTGAAACTTCTTTTTTCATGATTAGTTGAGTTATCTTCCATACAGGAAAAAAACTAAAATCTTCAATCATCAGTTACTCCAGTTAAAAATTAGTATAAAGTAATTTTTTCTACTTGACTGAATTACCAGACCAAAGGATAATTCTTACCTCTTCCGCCCATAGCTCAGTGGATAGAGCACCGGGCTTCGAACCCGGGTGTCGGGGGTTCGAGTCCCTCTGGGCGGACCATTTTCCTCGAAATTTCAATACTTACATTTGTTCGGGTGCAGACATACCCATCAAATCTAAAATTTTTGCAATAACTACGCGACTTGCTTCAACAAGTTTCAATCTAGATTTTGTTAATGGAATATCATCACTAATTACTCTACAATTATCATAGAAATGATGAAAAGAATTAGCTAATTCAATCGCATAGTGCGGAAGATGGTGTGGCTCCATTAATGATGCCATTGTTTCTATCAATTCTGGTAAGATCAACAAATTCCGAATAAGTGATTTTTCCATTTGTGTATCTAGTTTTTGAACATCGCCATCTTCAAAACTAATGTCATCAGATTTTGCCTTCCTCAAAACACTCGCTATTCGTGCATGAGCATATTGAACATAGTAGACAGGATTATCAGACGACTGCTTTGTAGCAAGATCAAGATCAAATTCCATTTGAGAATCAGGGGATCGCGATAAGAAGAAAAAGCGACACGCATCGACTCCAACTTCATCAAGCAAATCATTTAATGTTACAAGTTGTCCGGATCGTTTTGAGGCTTTAACTAAATCACCACCTTGACGAAGAGTTACCATCTGAGAAAGAATTACATTCAATTTTGCGTCATCTATTCCTAATGCAGATATCACACTCTTTAATCTACCAACATGACCTTGATGGTCTGCTCCCCAAATATTTGTTACCTTCTCATAATTGGCAATATGAAATTTATAATAATGGTAAGCTGCGTCTGAAGCGAAGTAAGTAGGCATTCCATTTGATCGAACTAGCACATTGTCTTTATCTTCCCCTAGTCGACTAGATTCAAACCAAATAGCACCTTCACGTTGAATTAGATAGTTATTATCTTTCAAAATGCCCATTATCGTATTATAGTATCCATTTTCAAATAAACTTTTTTCACTAAACCAAGAATCAAATTCAACGCCTAATCGATGAAGATCGGCTTTGATTGATTCAATCATTAAGGGAAGCCCTACATTACCTATAGATGCTATAGCCTCTTCCTCAGGTAAAATCAAAAATTCTTCACCATATTGTTCGGAGATATATTGTCCCAACACAACGAGATATTCACCATGGTAGCCACTCTCTGGTATTTCTCTATGCTGCCCCAAAGCTTGTATATATCTCGTATAAAGACATTGATAAAAAAGATCCATCTGATTACCAGCATCGTTAATATAATATTCTTCTGTTACTAAATATCCTGCACATCGAAGTATTGAAGACAATGTGCTTCCTAAAACTGCGCCTCTGGCGTGCCCAACATGCATTGGTCCTGTAGGATTAACGCTCACATATTCAACTTGAACTCGTTTATTATTTCCAAAACTACTCTCTCCAAATTTATTGCCTTTTTTTAAAATCATTTCAACTTGTGATAATAACCAATTTTGATTTAAAAATAAGTTGATAAATCCAGGCTCACCCACCTCTACGCGCTCAAGTTCAGGGTTAAGGTCAATTCTGGATTCTAAAATATTAGCAATTTCCATTGGTCTCATCTTCATGGATCGAGCCAACTTAAGGGGAAGAGTAGTGGCAAAATCACCACGACCTGTTTTCTGCGGACTCTCTAAAAACGCATCTGGGATACTGCCTTCAGGTAAAAAACCCATATGTTGCGCATCAGTAAAAGCCAATAATATTTTATCTGCGATTACACTATGAATATTCATAGATATTTACATACTCCTAGCTCAGTCACGGATATAATCCTATACTAGGCAAGACTCTTCAGCTATCTTTGAAAAAAAATTCCATCATAACGCGAAGATACTGAGATTCATAATTGCTTAATTTTGGATCCTCTTTTAGGATTTCCATGGCCTCTTCCCTAGCAGCACCTATAAGATCAAGGTCATTAAGGCTTGCAAAGCGAAAAATCGGAAGTCCACTTTGCTTGGTACCAAATAATTCCCCTGGCCCTCGAATTCTTAAATCTTCTTCTGAAACTTTAAATCCATCAGATTCTCTTTCTAGAACACTTAGTCGCATCTTTGCTTCATCGGATGGTTCATCTGTCTGTAAAAGGCAATAACTTTGAGTTAAACCTCTGCCAACTCTACCTCTAAATTGATGAAGTTGCGCTAAACCGAACCGATCTGCTCCCTCAATCAAAATCACAGTAGCATTTGGAACGTCAACTCCTACTTCGATAACTGGCGTGGCAACTAGGATATTTATATTTCCAATTCGAAAATCCTCCATATTTTTCCTCTTCTCATCCAAATTCATACGACCATGTAATAATCCAATATTATATTGAGGATAAATCTCCTCAGATAAAATTCTATACTCTTCTATTACTGCTCTTGTTTGAATAACTTCTGATTCATTAATAATAGGGCAAACAATAAATGCTTGATGCCCCAATTTAATCTGAGATTCAATAAATAAATATCCTTCACTTCGCTGATCAGGCCTAAGCAATCGTGTTCGGACAGGAAGTCTTCCTTTGGGCATTTCATCAATTACCGAAACATCCAGATCGCCATAGAGAGTCAAAGCTAAACTTCTTGGAATTGGAGTGGCTGACATGCTTAAGGTATGGGTATGTGCACCTTTACCTACAAGGATTTGCCGTTGATCAACACCGAAGCGATGCTGCTCATCCACTATAGCTAATGCTAGTCTTGGGATATGCACACTTTCTTGGATAAGAGAATGAGTGCCTATAATTATATCAATATTACCAGAAGCAATTTCTCTTTTAATATCATTTTTTTTTGAAATGGCCTGACTTCCAATCAGCAAACCAACAGAATACCTTTTTATATTTTCATTTAAACTAAATGAAAATATATTCTCCCCTCTTTGGTTATCTATCTTATGTGTTAACAAATTTTTGAGTGTCAAAAAATGTTGTTCAGCAAGAATTTCAGTTGGGGCCATTAGTGCTGACTGCAAATCATTCACTGCGCATAATAGCATAGAAGAAAGAGCAACTACGGTTTTTCCACTACCAACATCACCTTGCAGTAATCTTGACATAGGGTTAACTCGTTTCATATCTGAAAAAATTGTATTAACTACTTTTTTCTGCGAAAAAGTTAATTGAAAAGGAAGTCTATTTTCAAGCCAATCTTCAACAACATTATCTTTATCATAAATTGATATAGCCGAGCCAAATTCCAATTTTTCATTTTTACGATAAAGGAGAGAGAGTTGAAATAGAAACATCTCATCAAAAGCTAAACGTTTTATGGCAGATTTTTCTTTCTCTTTCGAATTGGGATAATGTACTCCCCAAATTGCTGCAGGAAGCGTAAAGAAATTAAACTTTGAAATAAGCTGCTTCGGTAAAAAATCTTTTATTTTAGGAGTCACTATCGAAAGAGCATCTTTAATCAAATTTCGTAGAGTCTTTTGAGGTAAACCTGCAGATGACGGGTATACCGGGATTAATGAACCAATAGTAAAATCAAAATTTTTGGAATCAATAGCTTCATAAATATTTGAAGTTGGTTCAAAAGTGCGTTCATTTCTAAATATTCTTAAATGTCCGGAAAGTGTTAATCTTGTACCATTTCTCAAATTACGAGACAGGAATGGTTGATTAAACCACAGTATCCGAATAGATCCTGTTTTATCTGTTAATAAACATTCAGTAGAGCGAATATGCTTTGAGCCAATAATTACAGAACGAACGTTACTTACTATACCAACTATAGCGACTTCTTCTTCATGTTTGATTACAGATATATTCTGAATTTCTATATGTCGACGTGGAAAATGATTAATTATATCCCACATTGAATCTAAACCAAGATCAGACAATTTTTGATTAAGTTTAACTCCGACACCCCTGATATGATCTACTGGCGAGGCATCAATAATGGAATCAGTATTTTCATTAGTGAATTGATCATTTACTTTTATGTTTTCAATAGTTGAAAAATCTACTAACGATTCATCGGAATAAACCAAACTTTCTATTAAGATTAGAATTGACTGTGACCATTTGAAGCGCTCCTTAGGAGAATGCTTTGAGTAATTAAAAGAAAAAACCTCTAAATTACGAAGAGAAGTCAGGGCACTTTCATCAATTCCACCTAGATCGCCTATCCAATTATTGATAAATTTATCAAGCCCACCGAGAACAGCCTTATTGGTAAAACCTAATTGATGCTCAAGTCGAAGAATATTAGAAAAAACTATAAGTTTATTTGGAAATAATTGCGCACGATTTTGCATATTAAATTTCCTTTTAAAGGAACTATTAATTATCACACAATTGCCAAATTTAGATAAGCTAGATCTAAAATAAATACGCAATCGTTGACATTATCAATTACAGCATAGAGAATTTACTTACAGGTATCAACGAATACAAGTTCTATCAAAACTTATTATGGCGAGTTCAGCGTGATGGAAGTGAAGGTAATAATTTTTAGTAGAATGTCATTCCTGAGATTTATATTGAGTTATGTATTTTCAGCTATGCGTTAGGATATAACAATATTATTCTCTACGCTAATAGAGCAGAAGTTCACATATTACTAAGAAGTTTGTAGATTCCATATTAGAAGGGTGCTAACGCGGAAAAATAATCCCGTCTCTTTGTGGGCAGGTTTTTTTATTTAATTAAATAATTAATATAGGCAAACTAATGAATATAAAAAATAATAAAATTGAATTGTATGATACAACTTTAAGGGATGGAACCCAACAAGAAGGTATATCTTTATCCGTTCAAGATAAATTGCTGATTACAGAAAAATTAGATGATTTTGGTATACATTACATCGAAGGTGGATGGCCAGGATCCAATCCAAAGGACGCTAAATTTTTTACTGAAGCAAAAAAACTTTCACTTAAAAACTCCCAATTAGTAGCATTTAGTAGTACGAGACGAGTAAATACCAATGTAGAAAAAGATATTAATATGCAAACATTATTGGAAGCAGAAACACCTGTCGTTACTTTAGTCGGAAAATCCTGGGATTTACATGTAACGGACGTTTTGGAAACTACCTTAAAGGAAAATCTTTCCATGATATCTGATAGTATTTCCTTTCTTGAAAAAAGAGGAAGAAAGGTAGTTTTTGATGCAGAACATTTTTTTGATGGATATAAAGCAAATAAAGAATATGCACTAAAATGTTTATTAGTGGCTGAAGAATCAGGAGTTTCATGCCTAGCTCTTTGCGACACAAATGGAGGGACTTTACCTCATGAAATTAGCGAGATCGTTAAAGTAATAAGATCACTAACTACATGTCAAATAGGTATCCATGCGCACAATGACACAGAAACGGCAGTTGCCAGTTCATTGATCGCACTGCAATCAGGTGCTACTCAGATACAAGGGACTGTAAATGGTTATGGAGAGCGCTGTGGAAATGCAAATCTGTTAACAATTATAGGAAACTTACACCTTAAACTAGGAATAAATGTTATTGACCCGCAACAGCTAGAATCTCTCACTGAGCTTTCAAATTTCGTTAGTGAAATTGCAAACTTACCTCACAATCAATTTCAACCCTATGTTGGAAAAAGTGCATTTGTTCACAAAGCAGGCCTTCATGCATCAGCCGTATCTAAAGTTCGACACAGCTATCAACACATTGAGCCAAATGATGTTGGCAATTCAACTAGAGTAGTTATATCTGAATTATCAGGAAGAAGTAACATACGGCAAAAATTAAATGAAATAGGACTTGAAGCTTCGAGTGAAATGGAAAAAATTCTTATAGATATAATCAAAGATAAAGAAAATCTTGGGTTTCAATATGACGAAGCAGAAGCTTCATTTGAAATGCTTTATCACAAATCACAATCTTACTATGAGCAACCTTTTGAAATTATTGATCTATTATTGGTTGAAAAGCATGGTCGATATACTGAATTTTATGACTTGAATCTAATATCTGAAGTTACTGTTAAAGTAAAGGTTGGAGAAGAGATTATACATACAGCTGCTAGTGGGAACGGGCCAGTTAATGCTCTGGATGCAGCATTACGAAAAGGACTAAAGGAGTTTTTTCCTGCTTTAAGTCAAGTAAAATTAACCGACTACAAAGTTAGAGTAATCGATCAAGGTGGCGGATCAGACGCAACAGTACGGGTTTTAGTTGAATCTACTGATGGGCAAGAAACCTGGAGAACCGTAGGTTGCTCTCCAAATATAATCGAAGCAAGCATGCAGGCTTTAGTGGACAGTTTAGAATGGTGGCTACGACGACATCAAATAACTAATTAAAATTACTTATTAATCTTCGAATATCAGTTATTTCTCCACTGATATCTTTACCATCTGCTTCTTGGCTAAATTTCCCCCATGCTGAATGCACGGTACTATGGTCACGTCCATCAAAAATATTACCAATACTCTTAAACGAAAGATGATTATCTTCACGCAAAATATATATAGCCGCATTCCTTGCCCTTAAGACCTCTTTGTCCCCACCACGACCTACAAGAGCTTGATCCTGAGTATGATAATACTCAGCAACTACACGGCACACTTGCTGTGGAGAAAGTGCAGTTTTATCTAATGTACTTGCTTCACCCAACAAGGAGCTTATTGTACTTTCATCAAAATTTTTTTTGTTATATTGCATAAATGCCATTATACGATTTAACAAACCTTCTAATTCTCTGACATTACGCGTGTATCGATGAGCAATCATTTCAAGAATTTTATCAGAAAGCTCAATCCCCTTTTCCTGGGATTTTATACGTAATATTTCAACTGCTGTATTAAAATCAGGTGGCTGAATATTAACAGAAAGTCCCCATTCAAATCTTGACTTTAATCTAGGAGTAAATCCTATAAGTTCATTCGCAGCACAGTCAGAAGTTAATATAATTTGTTTCCCTTTTTGATGCATACTATTAAAAATATGATACAAAATATCTTGCGTTTGATCCTTGCCGTTTAAAAATTGAATGTCATCAATTAATAAAGCATCTAATGATTCATATCGAATCCTAAATGACTCCACATCGTTCTTTCTTACCGAATTAACAAAACCACGCATGAATTGCTCGCTGGTAATATATAAACAATTAGATCCCTCGCTAATTATCTTTTTTTGAGCAGATAATATTAAATGAGTTTTACCCAATCCTGCATTCGAATAAACTAGTATAGGGTTGAAAGAGAAATCGCCATTTGCAGCAGTTGATATAGCTGAAAAAGCAAATTTATTTGAGGGACCTATAGCAAATGAATTGAAACTATAATTGAGTTTTAATTCAGAATAACCCAAATGATCAGTAGTTATAAATTTTTCAGCAATAGAATTTGATGAATTTTCATCAACATGAATATTAGAACCAGTAGAGGTCATTAATTCAGAATGGTTTCCCACCTGGAATACAATCGAATACTTCTGATTTGCAACACTTTCAACTGCCTCTTCAATAATACCAATAAGACGTTGTTGCAAAAACTCTGCGGCAAATAAACTTGAAGACATAACGGTCAATATATTCGAGTTAAGGGAAATACCCTCAGTGTCCTTGAGGAAAGTTTCAAATGAAGCTTTTGCAACTTTCATTTCAAGTCGACCTAAGGCAGATTTCCATATCCAATCTGGCGTCATCTATCAATCCCAATCATAAAAATTAACTTAATTAACAAAAAAAACATCCAAGAATCTATACAGTAAAAATATCAATATCACTCATAAATGACAACATCTTTTAAATGTAATTATTCAAAAATATTTAGCCTAATTTAATATTGACAAAATGAAAATTAGCTTTAGATCCCAACATTATCGTATAAAGAATTTTTACCAAAATATTCAAAAAAATTGCCCTAAAAATACTTGACGAATTCACAATAAACCACCAACCCGAAGGCTAAGGCACGGAGAAGTTTTTTTCATTATCGTGAAAAATATTTCTCAAAAATTACTAAAAAGCTTCATCGAATATATAAAAATAATTATGTATAGGTTATCATTAAACTCTGCTTAAATTTCCTTGAAATCCATGAACTACGGAGAAAAATATTGAACCTTTTACTCATGGGGAATCCAATATATAGTGCACAAGTTGCTGATATTTTTTTTCAAGAAAATATACCATTGAACATTATAGTTACTTCTGAGGACAAAAAAGAGGGACGAGGACAAAGGTTAATTTCTCCACCACTTAAAGATTGGAGTATCAAACATAATATACCTGTACTACAATTTCGATCACTTAAACATCAAATTTCTATCGATGCTATCAAGGATGTCAATCCCGATCTAATTATTGTTGCTTCATACGGAAAGATGCTTCCTAAGGACATATTAGAGATCCCCAAGTATGGATGCTTAAATATTCACCCATCACTATTACCTAAGTACCGAGGACCTTCACCTGTAGCATCAACTTTAGTTGATGGTATTCAAGTAACAGGAGTTTCGATAATTCTTATGAACGAAGAAATGGACGCAGGTCCAATATTAACCCAAGTAAATGTGCCGATCCATGAAAAAGAAACCTCTGAAATGTTAACTTCAAGACTTTTTAAAATTGGTGCACATGAATTAATAAAAATCTTAGATCAATGGGAAAGCAAAAAATTAATTCCAGTACCTCAAAATGAAAAAGATGCAACATTCACAAAATTACTATCCAAAACTGACGGAAAAATTAATTGGAATATTCCAGGGGAAAAAATCATCTCCTTAATCCGTGCATATCACCCGTGGCCAGGAACTTATACTACGTGGAATGAATTAAATTTGAAAATCTTAGACGCAGAATTGATTACTTCTTATGAGCTATCAGACACAGAAATTAACAATTTTGGTAAAGTCATTAATATAAATACTGGCGATAATCCAGTGGGAATAATTACAGGTACCCAATTATTAATACCAAAATTACTTCAACTATCTGGAAAAACCGTACTCACTGCAAAAGAATTTTTAGAAAGAAATAATGATTTCATAGATGCTACGCTTGAATAAATTTTTACTATATCAAAATTACTCTAAGTAAATTCATCATTCAAGCAAATAGGAGTTAAGCAATTCAGATATTTTTTATTTCTCAAAAGTGACGAATCAAATCTATCTTCAGTAAAAGCTTGCATGGTCTTTAATAATAAAATTGGCTCCCTCATCAAGCCATGATAGCGAATCATATTAAATAAAATTACCTTTGCATCATCTTTCAGATCAACCATATTTTCCCATAATCGATCGTATTCGTTTCCAACTATTGGAAAAGTAATATAGGTTAGAACTGGACCTCTATCCATGTCTGAGGTAGCAACATGGACCATTAATCCATGCTCTACAGCTCTATTATCTATAAGATTGGTAATAACTTGCTGCCATGTTCCAATTGGGCCAGATGGTGTAGCAGGATGCAAGTTAAGAATTACCATATTCTCAACTACTTGATCTGAAAATATCAAACCATATCCAGCCGCCACTGAAAAATCAACATTGAACTTACTTATTTGTTCTAGCATCACTTCATCATATGAATCACGAATTTCACTAAATCTACGAGCATTTTTCAATTTTTTGTATTTACTAGAAGATATAGTAATTATTGGTATGTTATACTGATCAGCTATTTTGAAAAACTGATCAGTATTTTCATCTTCACCATATTCACGATTACAAAACAGAAACTCAATACTGGCATTCAATGCTCCATGGGAAATTGCATTAGCAATCTCAAGGAGCATTCCCCTAGAGCCACTTCCTCCGCCTGACGAAAACCAACCTATTTTTTTATAAGACATTTTTATCACTCACTAAACTAAAATATAGAGGAAAGTTATGCTATCATACTTCAATAATGAAAAAAATAACTCAATCAGATGTAATAATCGTAGGTGCAGGAATTAGTGGCTGTGCAGTAGGCTATTATCTTTCTAAAAAAGGCATCAAGTCGACAATTATAGATTCCAAGGGTATTGGCGAGGAGGCATCCGGATGGGCACTCGGAGACCTAAACACCTTAACTGGGCAAGGTCTAGAAGGTCCATTATATGATTTCGCAAAAAATAGTCTTTCTATGCACTCTCAACTTAATGAGGAGTTTTCTCAAAATCTCGGAATCGACATTAAATTGCAATTTATTAACACCACTTTCGTAGCAATGAAAAATGAAGATTTTCTTGAATTAGAATTTTTAAAAAATCAATTCACAAACCGAAAACTGAATTCATGTTGGATGGACTCTCATGAATTAATTAATTACGAACCGACAATCAACCCTCAGGCTCTTGGAGGAATTGTTGCTGAAGGTATGGGCTTATTGGACCCACGAGAATTAACAAAGGCTTTCATGAAAGAAGTTGAAATCCAAGGTGGAAATTTTATCAAAGCGGAAGTGAAAGAGTTAATTTGGAATAATGACAAAATTGTGGGCGTCAAAACAAACAATAAAGACATCCAATGCAAAATAATAGTTTTCGCAATGGGTCCTTGGGCAATCAAAATTCAAAACTGGATAAAAACTAAAATAAACTTGCCAGTACGTCCAGTTAAAGGACAAATTATTCGTCTTGAAACAACCTCTAGTCCGAATTCTTATATAGATTGGCGCGATACATATTTAATCAAAAAAAGCGATGGTCTAACATGGGTCGGTACAACAATGGAAGAGGCAGGATTTGACAAGAGTATTTCCGATGAAGCAAATAAAGATATTATGTCTCGGGCAACATTCTTATCTCCGATACTAAGTGACGCAAAACAAGTTATGCAAACCGCATGCTTAAGACCCGTCACTGCTGATTGGTTGCCAATATTAGATGTTCTACCAAATCATGAAAATGCTTACATAATTACTGGGGGAGGCCGAAAAGGAATTCTACTCGCCCCAGGTATGGGTAAATATATTGCTGACATGATTTATAATGAAAAATCCGATTCCTTAAACCCCTATGGTCTAAAAAGATTTTCTCTCAATTGATATTACTTTATTTCTTAAAAAATTCTGCTACATATGACTTTTTAAAATTTAAATAATAAACTAAATAAAATAATAAACTAAATAAACAGAATAATTTATAGGAGTAGCCGTGAATATACTGGTTATTAATGGACCAAATTTAAATAATTTGGGATTAAGAAATGTTTCAATATATGGAAATACTACCCTTAAGGACATTGAGTCAACACTTGCACAGCAAGCGGAAGTCTCAGGTGTAACCCTAAGCTTTTACCAATCAAATAGCGAAGGAGCAATCATAGATAAAATTCAAGAATTATCTGAAAAAGCAGATGGAATAATTATTAACCCTGGGGCCCTTACTCACTATGGCTACAGCTTAAGAGATGCATTAGAAGACACCCGTTTGCCAATAATCGAAGTTCATCTTTCAAATATTTATGCAAGAGAAGAATGGCGCTCAAAATCAGTTATCTCAGGTATTGCCATAGGACAGATTTCTGGTTTAGGTTACAAAGGCTACGAAATGGCATTAGAATCAATGACAAGAAAAATAAGCGAGCAAAAAAATGAACGATAGACTACTACATCTCAGAGAAAAAATGAGGAATTCTAGCTTGGATGCTATGCTCATATCCAATCCAGACAATAGACGATACATTTCAGGTTTTACTGGATCAGCAGGATATTTACTAATAACATTTGAAGAGGCGATACTAGCAACCGACTTTCGTTATATTGAACAATCTACTCAGCAAGCCTCTGATTTCGAAATTTTTAGAATTTCAGGAACTGTGAATTGGTTAAGCAATTTATTGGATAGACTTCAAATCAAAAAATTAGGATTCGAAGCAAGCGATCTCACAGTCAATTTACATGCATTAATGTTAGATGAAATAATTAAAGTTAAGTCAATCCAGCCTAATTTCATTCCAACTACTGAATTAGTTGAACCACTCCGAATGATCAAAGACTCAAATGAAATAGCATTAATTTCTAAGGCTGTAGAATTAGCTGATGATGCTTTTCTTGCAGTATCTCCAAATATAAAAGTAGGAGACTCAGAGTTATTAGTAGCATGGCAAATTGAGAAAACTATGAAAGAAATGGGAGCTGACTCGATCTCATTTGACACAATCGTAGCTTCTGGCCCTAATGGAGCGAAACCTCACCATCAACCATCAGAGAGAAAAATTCAAGCTGGCGAACCTATAGTTATAGACATGGGGGCAAAATTTCAAGGCTATTGTAGCGACATGACAAGAACTATATGTATAGGTGAGCCTGAACCAAAATTAAAAGAAATATATGATATCGTTTTAGGAGCACAGCTTACTGCTATCGCAACAGTAAGCTCGATAATGCATAGTGGTGATGCTGATAAGATAGCACGAGATATAATTAACGAAGCAGGATATGGGGATTTATTTGGTCATAGCCTAGGGCATGGAATCGGGCTTGAAGTACACGAAAATCCGCGAGTAGGACCGGGTGGAAATGATCTTTTAGTTGACGGTACAATTTTTACTATAGAACCAGGAATTTATATATCAGGTTGGGGGGGAGTTCGAATAGAGGACACGGTAATAATGGAAAATGGTTCAGTTCGAACACTTAACAAATCACATAAATTACAAAACCCTCGATCATCTTAATATACATATAATTAATTTAGATATTTGGAGAATACGCGATGGCAGGAACTATAAATTTTGGTGAGTTAAAAAAAGGCTTTACTTTAGAAATCGATGATGAAGCCTATCTAGTCATCGATTTTAAACATGTATACATGCAACAACGTGCGCCAACGCTAACATTAAAGCTAAAGCAACTTCGAACTGGTAAAACTCTCGAGCGTAAAATCCCTGGATCACAAAGATTAACCTTAGCCGAGATAGACTCTAGAGAAGCTCAATTCCTTTATGATGACGGGAGCTCATACGTTTTTATGGATACTGAAAGCTATGATCAATTTCCTATTACATATGAGCGACTAGAAGATCAAATTAAATTTCTTACAGAAGGAGATATTTTACAAATCCTTTTTTACAAAGGAGGTCCAGTCAAAATTGATCTTCCAAATACAGTTGATTTAGAAATCTTAGATACACCTCCTGCCCATAGAGGAGATACCGCCACATCAGGGAACAAGCCAGCAACTTTATCAACTGGGCTAATCGTAAAAGTACCAATGCATGTAATAACAGGACAAACTATTAGGGTGGATACACGCAATGGTGAATATGTATCAACAATATAAAATAATATGAAAGTTTTCTCAGTATCACAAATTACTCGATATATACGATCATTACTAGAAAGCGATCTGGAATTATCTGATATTTGGATATCTGGTGAAGTTACAAATGCTTCTACTTCGAGTGCCGGGCATTCATATTTCACGCTTAGGGATGAAGTCAATCAAATTGAATGTGTAAAATTCCGTGATAAACAATCTTCACTTTTATCTGATGGTTCATCCATTCTACTTCACGGGCGTATTTCCATATATGAAACTCGAGGCTCTTTACAATGTTATGTGGATATGGTTCAAGAGCAAGGACTAGGAAGGCAACAACTTGCATTTGAGGAACTCAAACTTAAATTAGAAGCAGAAGGATTATTTGATTCAAGCAGAAAGAGGTCAATACCACTTTTTCCTAAAAAACTAGTAGCAATCACTTCAGAAACCGGAGCAGTGTGGCAAGATATTAAAAATGTTATCACTCGCAGATATCCTCTTCTAGAATTAATTTTAATCCCATGTCAAGTTCAAGGAATTAATGCTGTTTCGTCCATACTTACTGCATTCGAAAAAGTTAAATATATGCAAAACATAGACACAATTATACTTGCTCGAGGTGGTGGTGCAGCTGACGAACTTGAAGCATTTAACGATGAATCCCTTATTCGGGCTATCTATTCCTGTAAAATTCCAGTAATAAGTGCAATAGGACATGAATCAGACACAACATTGTCTGATTTAGTAGCAGACATGCGCGCTCCTACCCCTTCTGTGGCTGCTGAGATAGCAGTTCCTAGCATCCAGGAGCTTTATAGCACTATTACCACAACAAGAAGATCTTTAAGTACGATAATGGAAAAAGAAATTAAATATATTCGTGAACAGATTAAACGATCTGCAAGGCGACTAATTTATCAAACACCAAATATTGATATGCTGAGGCAGCAAGTTGATGAAATTATTACAAGAAATAAAAGAACTGCCATAGGAATCATTCAAATTCAGCAGGAAAAATTAAAGGGAGCAGAATCACATTTAGCTGCATTAGATCCTACTTCCATACTTAAACGCGGCTATGCAATTGTTACAAAAAGTATTGACAACAAGGTAATCAAAAAAACCGATGATGCTAATGTCCAAGATCATATAGAAATTCATCTCTCTGATGGAATTTTACAAGGAATAATTACTAAAAAATCCTAGCTAAATCGTATTTATCATATTAAAAAAATTGTTTACATAAACTGACGAAAACTGTAAAATATACTGACTAACTATTGTGGGGTGTTTTCTATGATCCGATTAATATCTATATTTACATTTTCTATACTTGTTTTTTCTATGGGATGTGTGTCGTCGGGCGAAGAAACTGTTGTTCCTGCAGTAACTCCTACTTCCACAGCAACAAATGTTGAGAAGAGCACAGGATCTGGGCATGGAGATAGCCTTGGCACATCTTCAATACAGTCTAATAAAAATCCAGAAGAAATTTTTACAAGCGCAATGTGTGTTTCTTGTCACAAAATTGAAGGCACTAGTGCGCAATCTGAAGTAGGCCCAGAACTAACCCATATAGGAACTATAGGGGCTACAAGAAAACCTGGTATTAGCGCAGAAGACTACATTCGAGAATCCATAGAAGACCCAGGCTCCTACATAGTTGCTGGTTACAGCAATATAATGCCACCAGGGCAAAAAGACGGATTTGGTGAAGATTACGAAACTATTATCACTTATTTGGTAAGTCTTAAGTAGAAAATTAGCCCGAATAGCATACAGATATCTTGAGCTCTATTACTGTAAATTATTCAACAGGAGGATTATCTTTGACAAGTGAATCCATAAAGAGCACTTCGTCTACTAATGGCATTGAATTCGAGGATGCTTATAAGCAATTAGCAACCATTCTTGAGGAATTAGAATCTGGAAAAATGACTTTAGAACAATCTACAGTTCTTTATGAAAAAGGTATCACTTTGGCGAACAAGTGTAACGAAATTCTTTCATCAGCAGAAATACGCATTACTACCCTGCAAACTGACTTGGGAAAACAAATGGAGATGCTAGATGACTTATCCTCAGAAAAATGAATCAGCATTAGAAAAAATCTACTCTATATTGTTACCTAATATCCTATACAATGTTCAATAAATTCCAACAACAACTACATTATTCAATTCTCACTCCCATTAAGAATGAGCCACTAATATTAACATTAGCAATACCAACAATGTTAATGACCATAGGAATGGGAATGGCTGCACCTTTACTGCCTCTTCTAGTAAAAAGCTATGGTCTTTCGACTGTAATGGTCGGAACAGTAATAAGCTCATTCGCTTTAGCTCGTGTTTTTTCAAATATACCTGCTGGCTTTCTTACTCAATCCAAGGGAGCTAAATTAACACTAATTCTAGGTGGGTTTTTTGCAGGCTTAGGGAATTTATTAATAGGTTTTACAAATGAATATTCGACGCTAATTGTATTTAGATTCATTGCTGGAATTGGTACAGCCATGTACATAACTTCTGCTTTAACATTCGTATCAAGAATAGGTGCTGATGCCTTTCGAGGCAGACTGATGACAATTTATCAAGCCTCATTTCTTTTTGGGATGGGATTGGGTCCATTATTTGGAGGAATTATAGCAAATTTATTTGATTTAAGAGCACCATTTATTTTTATAGCATTAATATCTCTTTGCTCATCAATATGGTGCATTTTCAGAATTCCTGGATACGTAGGTAAAGTATCCGCAGATTCATATACAATCAATAAGAAGTCTACAAGTAAACTCAAATATCTACAGTTGCTAAAGAATCAAAATTTTCTAGCAATTTCTACAATTCAAACATCTGTCTTCTTCACCAGAGGGTCTGCACTTTTTTTACTTTTCCCGCTTCTCGCTGCTGAAAAGTTTTTATTGAAACCGGGATATGTTGGAATGCTTTTCACTATTCCGCAAATAAGCAACTTATTCACACAGCCATTTGTTGCAATGCTAATCGATAAGCTAGACAGAAAGTCGATGATTATTCCTGCAATGATTCTTTTTTGCATTTCATTATCAATATCTGCCATAAGTTTTCACATTTATATATTCATTCTTGGATTAATTATTTACGGAATTGCTCAAGCAATTGTGGCTCCAGTCGCCAATGCATATATTGCAGATATGTCAACTCCAGAAGATAGGGCAGTCACATATGGAGTTTTCAGAACATTTGCAGATTTTGGTATTGTTTTTGGAGCCCCAATTATAGGAAAAATGACAGATATCTTCACAGTAGAAACAGCACTTTTTAGTAATGTAATATTACTAGGACTAGCCACATCAATTTTTGTTGCGATTGCAAAAAAAAAATAAAAAATCCCAAGCGAAATATACAATAAATGAGGAAATAATTGGCAAATAGACTTGTAAATGAATCTAGTCCCTATCTTCTCCAGCATTGCGAAAATCCAGTTGATTGGTTTCCATGGGGCGAAGAAGCGTTAAAAAAATCAAGAGATGAAGATAAGCCTATTTTATTAAGCGTCGGTTATGCCGCATGCCATTGGTGTCATGTAATGGAAAAAGAGTGTTTTGAAAATCCTAAAATTGCTGCCATTATGAACGAGCTTTTCATAAATATTAAAGTCGATAGAGAAGAACGGCCAGATATTGATTCAATTTATATGCGTGCTCTTCAAGCAGTTACTGGCCAAGGTGGATGGCCTATGACAATGTTCTTAACCCCTAACCTTCATCCTTTTTACGCAGGAACATACTTTCCTCCGTATGACACTCAACACATGCCAGGATTTCAAAGAATTTTACTTTCTGTGTCAAATGCATTCACTACCGATAGGGATAAAGTCAATAGTAATGCCATACAAATTACTCAACATTTACAACGAGATATTAACATGAATATTGAAAATTGCGATGATACGGATATTTTGAATAAAGCATCGGAGACTATCGCGCATTACTTCGATTCCGAAAATGGAGGATTTGGTTCTGCACCTAAATTCCCAAAACCTTTATCGCTAGAATTCCTACTCCGCAAAGCGATCAGAACAAACGATCTTCAGGCTCAAAAGATGGTCACCTTAACGCTAAATAAAATGGCCAATGGTGGAATTCATGATCACCTCGAAGGAGGCTTTGCAAGATACTCAACTGACTCCATCTGGCTAATACCTCATTTTGAAAAAATGCTGTATGACAATGCCCTTCTAGCAAAAGTATTTCTTCATGGCTACCAGATAACAAGTAATACTTATTTTCTTGAAGTTGGCGAAAAAATAATCTCCTACATTATAAATGATCTGACAGACAAGAATGGTGGATTTTACACTTCTAGGGATGCCGATAGCGAGGGAAAAGAAGGCACATATTATTTATGGACCTATGAAGAGGTCATGGAGCTTTTAGGACCCAAAACTGGTTTCTTGCTAACTCAATATTTCGGAATCACAAAACAAGGAAATTTCGAAGGATTTAATATACTGCATATAGAAAAATCCATCTCACAAATTGCCAATGAACAAAACGTAAATGAAGAAATAGTAAGAAATACTGTACAAAAAGCAATTGAATCGATGATTTTCGCCCGGAATCAACGAATTAAACCTAAATTAGACGATAAAGTATTAACGGCATGGAATGGAATGATGCTCGCAACTCTAGCTGAGGCAGGTAACATTTTAAATAACCAAGACTACATAGAGAAAGCTGAAAAAAATGCTCACTTTCTATGGAATAATCTTATGGTTAATGGCAGATTACTTAGGGTGTGGCATCAAGGAAAATCAAAATTACTTGGATATCTAGAAGATTATTCAAATTTTTCTGAAGGATTAATAGCTCTCTACGAGGCAACTTTTAATCCAATATGGATAGAAAAGGCAATATATCTATGCGATCAGATACTTTTTCTCTTTTATGACCCTTCGAAAAAAACACTGTACGACACCGGGAATGACCACGAACAGTTAATAATTCGTCCTGCAGAATTATTTGACGGAGCAATGCCTTGCGGTGCCTCAGTTGCAACCATGGTGTTACTTAAACTATCTCGCTTAACAGGTTCAAAGAAATATGAAAATGCTGCAAATAATATATTAGAAAAACTCAATCCTATTATTAATTCTCAACCTGAACCTTTTACAAACTGGCTTTGCGCAATAGATTTTGCAAGCTCGCCACCAAAAGAAATAGCGATAATAGGAGATAGAAGCCATCCACTAACTCAAGCATTTTTAGAACAATTACGCATAAAATTCATACCTAACAAAGTTATTGCAGGCTCAAATAACGCACTTGAGATTCAGGTACTACCTCTCTTAGAAGATAAAATAATGATTAACGAACTTCCAACTGCATATATATGCCAGAATTTTGCTTGTAATAAGCCAACAAATTCAGCCGAAGAATTTGGGAGTCAACTAATGGAAGTAAATGAAGGACTTTCGGGTAATTTATATATACCGTTATAAATGAGTCACTGACGACCTGTTAGCCACCTAGAAAGACTTGCGTCATTTCTGGGGGCAAATATTGAATCACCACTATGCAAAGGTACCTTTCGAACTCTCTTCAAATTTGAATTATTAGAACGCAAAAAAGGAATAGAGAGCATTGAAGCTCCAAATAAAGCAACTAATCCAAACATAACTTGTCTTCTGCTATAGTTAACATTTGATAAGATACTCATTAAAAATTTCTCCTAAAATAATACAAACTAAGTATACACCTTCTTTTTACTTTGCGACAAGGTCACAACATTTAAAGCTAATTCAGGCTTGACAGAATTCTTTATTTTACGGTAATCTTGTATGAGTTTTATTAATGAAGATAATTAAGATTTTTACTAATCTTTCTTTAATTTTCCTGATATTATTAAGTTCCCTCAGAATCAAATGGAGAAATAATGGATCCAAATTACATAAGTTCTGTAGAATGGTATAAAATAAATCAATTTACTATGTGGTTAGTATTTCTACCAATATCCATGATTGTATTCGCTTTTCCTATGGTTATCGCTCATGCAATCATACCTTCAGCAGTAAGTTCAAAGCATTTTCCTGCAAGTGCAAGCAAATTACGACCACTGTTTTACGCAGTTTCTGCTATTGGCGCAATCTTAGTTATAATAGTTGTTCTAAATATATTTCATGGATTAGACGTTGTTAAAGACATTTACCATGACTGGTGGATTTGAGGAGATTTCTTGAAAGACGCAGTAATTTTTCCTTTATTTTCAATACTGTTCACTGGTTTAATTGTATCAATGGTGGGCTTTATACTTGTTAATATAGGAAATGAAGGAGCAATACTTTTCGGATTTGGTATAGTTTTTACAATCGCTGCAATTGCTGCAATATTTAAATTTACATCTAAGGCGTTGAAAGACAATAAATGATAATTATCTTACTACCACTAGCTGCAATACTAATTACAGCCGCTCTGCTTTTAGGATTAGGTTTCGGATTCATTCAGCTAGGTGCAGTTCCTACTATAGTAATTTCTGTAATAATAATTCTTTGGGTATGTATTGCTGGAGCTGCTTTGGCTTTCAAATTTCCTGGCATCCCTTCTGGTAACAACGGATGGATAGTAGCCCTAATAGGAACTTTTTCATTTATTCTAGTTGTAACTGGAGGAACATTAGTAGGAACGAAACTTTTGGGTCATTACGTTTGGGCTTTTGACAAACTTTATTTACCAGCGGTTGAGCAGCCTATTGATTTTCCCCATACTTCCCATGTTCAGAAAGGTCAAATTGACTGTGTGTTTTGTCATAGCACTGTAGACTCAGAACCAATGGCAAGTGTACCACCTGTTGAACAATGTATGTTCTGCCATAAAGTTATTGGAAAAGACCTACCAGGTGTACAAAAAGTATTAACTGCTTGGGATGAAAACTCACCTATAAAATGGATCAGAGTGCATCGATTGCCAGATCATGTAAGGTTCGTTCATGAAGCACATATCAGCTATTTTACCGAGAAAGATAGTGTACCTGCATCTGCCGTTTGTACTTTATGTCATGGCGAAGTTGGTACTATGAAACAAGTTGAGCAAGTCAAAGAGCTCAAAATGGGATTTTGCGTAGAGTGTCATAGAAATAACGGTGCTCCGACAGATTGTACAACTTGCCACTATTAATTTGGGATTTTTACAAATATGGATCTAACTAGAAGAAAATTATTAAAAATGTCGGGAATGGGCTTTGGGGCAGTACTCTTTGCTGGTTGCGCTGTACCAGAAGACGAATTTATTATCGAAAGTCCGCATGATTTACCTGAAGACTTAGTAGAAGGTACTGATGCCCATTACGCTACATTCGTTAATACTAGTAATGGCTATGAATCAGTACTAGTAAGAGTTATGCAAGGACGTGCCAAAAAAATTGAAGGTAATCCTGATCATCCAACTAGCAGAGGAAAGCATAGTGCTCGCGCTGAAGCAGCCTTACAGTCGCTTTATCATCCGGATCGAATTCAAAACCCACTGAAAAAAATAGGTGATTCATTCGAGGAAATAACTTGGGATGAAGCGCTAGAAATTCTATCAGATCAAGTAAAAAGAGCTGCAGGTAAATCTGCATTTATTACAACTCCTGACAGTAGTATAAGAACACAAGTACTGAATCAATTTACAAAAGATCACGATATCTCTCAATTCATATTTGAATCTTTGGAAAATACTAACTTACAAAATGCTATTAAGCATGTATTCGGCCAAGATCAACTACCAAATTTTGATTTTCAAAACTCAAGCTACATACTTTCATTTGGAGCTGACTTTTTAGGCACATGGAGTAATTCAGTATTTAACAGTTGGCAATATGGTAATTTCAGGCAGGGTGAAAAACGGGACAGAGGCACATTAATTCATATTGAACCCCGAATGTCATTGACGGCCGCAAATGCCGATAAATGGTTGTATAACAAACCTGGAACCGAAGGAATCATCGCCTTAACTATTGCATCAGTTATTATTGATGCGGGCCAAGGAAATCCAAATGTTTCGTCAGCTTTATCAAAAGTACTTACCCCTAGCGTTCGTTCTAGTTTAATTGGAAGTATTGAAGAGAGAACAGGAATTACGCTTTCCAATATTAAAGATATTGCCTATTCTCTAACCAACGATCAACCTGCAATTATTGTCGGAGGTGGTCTAGCTGGAGCTCATACAAATGGAGAAGATAACCTTGTTGCAATATATCTCCTTAATGCTCTTGCAGATACCATTGGGAAAACAGGAGGAATTCAATACAATCCGCAAGCACCTCTATCTGGTTTAAATAATAATTTAAAAACTACTACTATTTCCGAATGGGGAGACTTGGCTAAATTAATGAAAAATGGGCAAATTGAACTTGCCATGATCCATGATGCCAATCCCGTTTATGGATTGCCAGTATTACCAGAAAACTTAAACTTCCAAAACGCTTTACAATCAGTTTCATATATAGTAAGTTTTTCAACTTTTATGGACGAAACAACTGCTTTGGCCGACTTAATACTTCCTGACCATACATCATTAGAGTCTTGGAATATAAATACAAGTAACCCAGGGCCAGGCTTTGAAGCTATAGGAATCCAGCAGCCTGTAGTTATGCCAACTACAAATTCTGCAGATTTTGGAGATATACTATTAACTATTACTGATCGCTTGGGGACTAAACCAATTTGGGATTCTGTAAAATCTGGCGTAACAGAAAATGCAAAGACTTTACGCTCAATAATGATAAATGAAAACCGAGGTTCATTGAAAAATGGAGAAAATGGAAATAGTTTCGATGCATTTTGGGTTGGGCTTCTCCAAAGAGGTGGATGGTGGGATACTCAAACTAAAGAAATGGGACAATTTTCACTAGACTCTGATTCACTAAAAAGATTAACTACTATCAGTGAACCTGAATTCTCTGGCTCAGAACAAGACTATCCATTCCATCTTCTTCCATTTGAATCCCAAGGTATTGGTGATGGAAGCGGAGCACATTTACCTTGGCTGCAAGGAATACCTGATCCTATCTCTACGGCCGTCTGGGATACATGGGTTGAAATTAATCCAGTCAAAGCTTCTGAGCTTGGATTAAGGGAAGGGGATATTGTTAAAATTGAGTCCCCTCATGGCTCTCTAGAAGCAAAAATATATATCCATCCTGCCACTTCTCCTGATGTAATAAGTATTCCATTGGGACAAGGGCACAAAAAATATGGCCGATATGCTGAAGGCATAGGATCAAATGTATTAAGCATCCTTTCTCCATCTAAAGATAAGAATTCAGGTGCGCTAGCATGGGGAGCTACAAGAGTTAGCTTAACGCCCACTGGAGTCAGAAAACGTCTGCCAAAGAATGAAGGTGCTATTGAAGCAAGAGCACTTTCGGGATTTCCTGTAGTTCAAATTACAAATCATTAGTTATGCAGAGGAAATAATGGTAATTCAAGAAAGAACTGAAAAAAAATACGGAATGGTTGTTGATATTGATCGATGCAGTGGTTGTCAAGCATGCGTAGTAGCGTGTCAATCAGAAAACAACGTTCGAATTAACGATGAGCGAGACTTCTTGCAAAGAAGAGCGGTTCAATGGATAAGAATTGAACGCTACTGGGAAGGAGAATTTCCAAATGCTAAGGCAAGATTCATTCCAATGTTTTGTCAGCATTGCGATGATGCACCTTGCGAGCCTGTTTGCCCAGTATACGCTACATATCACAATAACGAAGGATTAAACGTACAAGTTTACAATCGCTGCATCGGAACACGCTTCTGCGCAAACAACGATCCTTATAACGTTCGATTTTTTAACTATTGGGAACCCGTCTGGCCAGAATCATTAAGAAACCAGCTAAACCCTGACGTGAGTATTAGAAGCAGGGGTATTATGGAAAAATGCACATTCTGTGTTCAGCGAATAAGAAGAGCAGGAAGGGATGCAAAAAAAGCCGACCAACAACTTACTGATGGCGATATAAACCCTGCCTGCGTTCAAGCATGTCCTACTGACGCACTAGTTTTTGGTGATCTGAAGGACGAAAATAGTAAAGTTTCAATTTTAAAAAATCATGAAAGAAGCTATCGAGTTCTAGAGCATGTAGGAACTTCCCCGAGTGTATACTACTTAAAGAAAGTCGATAAGCACGCAACAGAGGAAGGACATGAAGTCCATGACTAATGGTCACGGTAGCCATCACGTAATAGAAATAACCGAAAAGCCACCCTTAGAGGTTAACAATGAGTTATTTGGTTGGTCATCTACTCTAGGTAGTAAATATCGCCTAGCAATAGGGATAACAGGTATCTTGTTTCTACTTGGCATAGTTGGTTTTATCATGAAAGTACAACAAAATGGCTTTAGTGATTATGTTCCTTGGGCATATTTAACTGCAGCTTTTGGCTTTGTAATGCTCTTTGCTATGTCTGCTCCAATGCTTGCTATTGTTCCAAGGTTAGCACGCGGACATTGGGGAAGGCCAATTAGTAGGATCGCTGAGTTATGGGCTCTTATAGGAATTCTTTTGCTTATTGTAATGATCCCTTTACTTCTTGCGCTACCAGAAGCTGACGGAAGGAACACTTTTTGGTTTGTTGATAAATACAGGGAGGGATGGCCTCCTGGAGCACCACATGTATGGCTAGCATTGCTTATGGTAGGTCTTGTTGTCAACGGGATCGCTTTATTATGGACAGCCGCAATTCCAGATTTTGCAGCGATAAGAGACAAAAGTATATCTAGCGGAAAAAGCGCAAAACTATATGGAAAATTGGCTTTAGGATGGAGAGGAACAAAGCGTCAATGGAGATCATTACGAGCATCTCATGGTGTACTAGGCGCCCTTTATTTTGCAACTATGGTCTGGTCGCAAACAATGATCAATTATGACTTCAGTCAAAGTCTCATTCCTGGCATGCGTGATTCAATTTTCCCAGCATGGTATGTCATATCTGGACTTCAATCAGGTGTAGGATTAGTGCTAGTTACTGCATATATAGCTAGAAAATTTGGAAATCTACAAGACTATATCCACGTAAACCAATTTTGGAGTGCATCAAAAATCTTACTTGCACTATCATTACTTTGGGCTTATTTCTGGTGGTCAGGATTCATTGTCTATTGGTACGGAAAGACTGAAACTGAAAAAAACATTATTGATTTATTCTGGTTTGGAGCATATAAACCAATGTTTATTCTGAATATGCTACTAAACTTCTTTATTCCATTGATATTTTTAATGTGGAATCGTGTACGAAAAAGTGACTGGGGGCCAGCATTTGTTGGTTTTATAGTCATATTAGGATCACTAGTTAATTGTATCCGAATATTTACTGCTGCATTTTCTCTACCAGACCGAGCAATAGGACATCAATTACATACGGTACCAGAATCAATAATGAAACCCGATCTCCCGGATGTATTAATGGTTTCTGGTATAATATCGGGAGCAATACTGCTTTATCTTATTGCAATACGCTATATTCCAATCATTAGTGCTTGGGAAATTCGCGAAGGAATGCTCTATCAGACAGTAAGGTATCTACATAAACTACCATTAAAAGTTATTGGTAAACCTGATTAAATTCAGCATTATCCTGATTAATTTAAGTATTTAAGGAGCGGCTATGCAGCAAAGGGTGCAAAAGACAGAAAGAGAGATAAATAGGGATTTACTACGCCCAAATCTCACTCTTCAACTACGATTCTTTGTAGTCGTAGGCGTATGCGCCACTATAGTTGCTATGGCAGGAGGAGCATTAGCGTATGCCATAATTAAAGGAGTTGGTGTATATGGAGTGAATCGCCCTGTGATGTGGGGATTCATAATAGTTAACTTCGTTTTTTGGGTCGGAATAAGTCACGCAGGGGTTATGCTATCTGCTATTTTAAGACTTGCTCAAGCCGAATGGCGGCGTCCAGCTACACGAGCCGCTGAAGTACTTACCATGTTTGCCCTTGGAACTGCTGCACTTCACCCGGTGCTGCATACTGGAAGGCAATGGAGAACACTTTATTGGGTATTCCCATATGATTTTGGAAGGGGAATTTGGCCAGATATCAGATCTCCTTTTGTTTGGGATCCAAGCGCTATTTTCACGTACCTATCTGGAACGATAATGTTCGTTTTTATCCTATTAGTACCAGATATAGCTGTGCTTCGCGATAGAACTACAGGTATTATGCATAAGGTTTACACTGTCGCTGCTCTTGGCTGGCGAGGAAATTCAAAGCAATGGCAATTACAATTATTAGCTGGAATACTACTCTCAGCTCTTATTTTACCAGTGTTCGTATCGGTCCATAGTATAGTATCTTGGGACTTCGCTGTAGCAATAGCTGTAGAAGGATGGCATGCTACGATATTTGCTCCTTATTTTGTTATCGGTGCCGTACATTCAGGCGTAGCTTCGGTTATAACATTCCTCGCAATACTACGATGGGTTTTCCGATGGGAAGACTACATTCGACCAACACATTTTGATGCATTGGCAAGACTAATGGTCATCGTAGCAACTGGGTGGTTCTATTTCCTTGTAATTGATTTCGGAATGGGTTTTTATACGGGTGAACCAGGGGAAATAGCAGTAAGGTATGCTCAAATGGGTGAGTGGCCAGGCAATATGTTATTCATAATATTTATCACAACTGGATACTTTTTGCCTATTCCTTTATGGCTTCTAAAAAATGTAAGACAAAGTCCTATGTTGATGTTTTGGTCATCATTATTTGTGAATATTGGAATGTGGCTAGAGCGTTATATTTTAATTATTCCTAGTTTGGAAAGAAAGCAATCACTTACTTTTACTTGGGGACACTATGCCCCAAGTCCAATAGAAGTAATGTTAGTTATTGGCAGTTTCGCACTAGTTACTTTAGGATTAGTAACGTTCTGTAAATTTTTCCCAATTATTCCTATGTATGACGTAAAGGAAGGTAAAGTTTTAGAACAAGTGATTCGTATTGGGAAAATAAATGTTCCTGCAGTTTTTCGTGAAGAATAATAAATGTGAGGCAAAATATGACAAATAAAAGCTTATTGGGTGTATTCCAAGAAGTTGATGAAGCAGTAGCTGCTGCCGATTCATTAAAAGAAAAAGGGATTGATGATTTTGAAGTTCTAAGTAGTACACCTTACCCTGAGGGTGTCTTTGGTGAAAAACCATCACATCACAAATTGTATGTATTTCCATTTATTGGAGCATTGTTAGGATTTTCGGTGGCGATACTAATCACAGCAGGAACACAAATGGCCTACCCGCTAGTTACTGGCGGAAAGCCATTGTTAGCTTTGCCATCTATGTTCATAATATGCTACGAAGGAACGATGCTAGGAGCAATTCTTTTTACCATAATTGGAGTAGTATTTGAATCACGACTTCCTAGATTAGGAAAGCTAGAACCCTATGACACAAAAATTACTGAAGGTTATATAGGAATAGGTGTAACTGTACCAGAAGATGATGTAGATAAGATATCTAATCTTTTCAAAGAAGCTAATGCTACAGACGTGCACGTGGAGGCAACTTAAGGATTATGCACTTTCGAAATAAAATTCAGAGTTATATATCAATAAAAAATTCACGACTTCTCTTTTTGACTATTTTGCTTGTAGCATCATTATTAGCTACAGGTTGTGTAGCTCCGTCAGGAAGTAACGCCCCAATTGACTGGGCTGCTGAAATGCACTACACGCAAAGTTTTAGATCACAAGAACCTCCAAGGCTTTATGGTCCTGACAGGGCTGTACCTACTACAGGTCGAGAAATCATACGATCAAAAGATGAATATGCTTTATTAACGAATCCAATGCCAGAAAACGAAATAAATGCAAAAGAAGGAGCTGAACTTTTCAGGATTAATTGCTCAATGTGCCATGGAAGCTTAGCTAAGGGAGACGGGCAAGTTGGCAAATATTTAGAATTATACGACTATCTTACACCTCCAAACCTTACCGACCAGGCAACCACTAACAAATCAGATGGGGAGTTAGCCGAAATATTAGCAAATGGTATTTACGTAATGCCTTCTTTTAGAAATCTTCTAAAAGAAGATGAACGATGGCTAATAATAAGCCATGTACGATCTCTGCAAGGAAGATAATCTGCAACTATTCACAAGCTTAGACAGTAACAAAGATTTACAATTATTATCAGAATTTTGGCTTAAAAAAACTTTATTTATATTTGTTTGCTTAATGCCAGTTATCTACTTAGCTTGTTCAGCATCGTCAATTCCAGAAACTTCTGAACAACGAGCTCAATCACTGGATAAAAGTATCATTTGTCCAATATGTCCCGGGGAAACAATTGATCAATCTCAAGTTGAATTAGCAAAACAGATGAAGAATTCAGTAAGAGACATGATAGAAAAAGGAAAATCAGATGAAGAAATTTTGAATTATTTTTCTGATAGATATGGCTTAGGAGTTCTTGCTGCCCCGCCAAAAAAAGGATTTCATTTATTTGCTTGGTGGACACCTATTGCAATAATAGCAATAGGAATAACCTTAACGATTATTGCAATTAGATCAAAAATAGTTCAACCACCAAAAATCAAAAAAATTGAAACCTCTTACGATTTTATTTCAAGTTTAGAATTTCAACAAAGTTTACAATCTATCGAAAAAGATACTCAAGAATTCGATAATGGTATAGAGGAAGAAAAAGAATAATGGGTAATTTAGGTTTTATGACACTAATGCTAGCAGGTGTATTAGCTTTCTATGGCATGATTACTAGTGTAATAGGCGCGAAAATAAACTCAGAAGGGCTGACCCGAAGTGCTACTAACGCCTCATATCTTACCTCATTTATACTATCGATTAGCACACTTTGTTTAATTTACGCATTTACTACGCATGATTTTAGCCTTAACTATGTTGCAAGTCATAGTAGCTTGAACCTTGATCCAAAGTTAACTTGGGTAGCACTATATGCAGGAAATGAAGGCTCCTTACTCTTTATAGCATGGATATTTTCAGTTTTAGCAACTATCGCTATCTGGAAATGCCCAATCTTAGCTAAACCAGGATTACCTTACACCACTGCAACGCTTATGTTTATATTATTGTTTTATATAGTTGTAATGAGCACTATGGCCAATCCGTTTGAGAAATTAGATATCCCGCCTATCGACGGACGAGGAATGAACCCTCTCTTAACTCATCCAGGAATGTTTCTTCATCCACCAATGCTCATGACAGGTCTTATAGGTGTTGGAATCCCATTTTCATTTGGAATTGGTCAACTAATATCAGGGGAACAGGGCAATGAATGGTTAATAGCAGCACGGTATTGGGGTTTAATAATATGGTGCATTCTAACTATTGGACTAATGTTAGGCTCTTGGTGGGCATATACAATTCTTGGTTGGGGGGGCTATTGGGGATGGGACCCTGTTGAAAATGCTGGATTACTTCCTTGGTTACCATTAACAGCATTTGTTCATTCAATAATAGTTCAACAACGAAGGAATATGTTTAAGTCTTGGAATATTGCCCTAATAATTTTTGCATGGGGATTTGCAATGTATGGAATGTTTATGAATCGAGGAGGCCCAGTTCCCTCAGTCCATTCATTTGGTCAATCCACAATGGGTTGGATTTTCTTACTATTTCTTGGATTTAATCTAATAGTAGCACTGATTTTATTCTATATTAACCATAAAAAATTAAAAGATAACTCTCAAATTGACTCTTTTCTCTCAAGAGAGGCTTCATTTTTAGTTAATAATTTATTGTTCCTTCTTATAGCATTCGTAACCTTATGGGGGGTATTATATCCATTAATATCTGACATATTTAAAGGTGTAGTAGTGACCGTTGGGCAGCCTTACTATAACACTCTAACGGGCCCAATTTTTCTTTGCTTAGTCGTTTTGATGGGGATAGGGCCACTAATGCCTTGGAGAAGCCTAAACAATAAACGAATAATGAAAAGATTCATTACGCCAATAATAATTAGCACAGTAACCTTAATTATTTGTATTATTTTAGGTATAAATAAAATTGCACCTCTTATTTCTTTTTCGACCTGCACCTTTGTGCTTACTGGCATTTTACGAGAATGGATAACAGGAACTAGACTTCGCTCTAAAAGAAATAATGAAATATTGCCAATAGCTTTCATCAAATTATTATTATCTAATAAGCCAAGATATGGTGGATACATTGCCCATTTTGGTGTAGTTATTTTAGCATTCTCGGTAACGGGATCTTCTTTTTTCAGCCTACAGCAAGACTTTTCTTTATCTTTAGGCCAGGAAGCCGAATTAGGGAACTACAAAATTCAATATATTGCAATCGAAAATATTACTAATGCTGATAATGTAGAAACAAAAGCAATTGTTAACCTATACAAAAATGGGTCATTTCTAGGTATATTAAAGCCAGGGTATGTTTTCTACCCTAGCTTTAATATGGCATCCGTAAGAGCAGGAATAATTTCATCTCCTGTAGAAGATTTTTATTTAATTGCTAGCGAATTCAGAGAAAATCAAGCAATGTTCCGGATTCATATCAATCCGCTTGTTTTTTGGATGTGGATATCCGGTCCAATTTTTATATTAGGAACTGTCCTTGCTTTATTGCCAGGTAAACCAAAATATTCAATTGAAATTGAACAGCTAGAGAAAAGGTAATTCGGAAAAGAAATATATGGAATATTTAATAATCGGCATGTTATCAATATTATCATTATTGATAACAATTAGACCCCTAACTCATTTGCCAAAAGAACTAGATAGGACTGACCCTAATAAGAATTTATTTAATGCTCGATCGGCAATCTATCAAGAAATGGAACTTTTAAGATTAGATTATGAATTAGGTTTACTAGAGACAGGGCAATATCAAAAACAAATACACCAATATAGAATACAGCTAGCATCAATCTTGATTGCCGAAGGTAACACTTAACCAATTAAGGTCATCTCTAGTCTCACTAGTCATTGGAATTCCAAATGAAACATCCAAATTTATTCATACAGATCTTCTCAACAATTTCAATCTTATTTGTATATCTATCGCTATCACAAATAAATGCTCAAGAATCTATTGGAAATAATCTATCTGGAACCATTTTTAATGTCACTAAGGACTCTCTTAGTGACATTAAAATTCCAGTTACTTTAACTCAATACCCTATAGACAATTCACCAATTATCACAAAAGTAACCTCTATAGACGGAAAATTTCAATTCAACAATCTAGAAATGAATTTAGTTAAATTCTCAATAAAAGCTACATATCAAAAAGTACTATATGAAAAAAATATTTTATTAGACACTAGCTTTCTAGAGCCCATCGAACTGCTTATATATGAAACAACCAGTGAGTTAAAAGGCCTTAAAATCGAAGATGAGACAATGGTAATAACAGGAATAAACCGTCGTTACAGCACGATGGGGATTTTACAATCAATTAAAGTTTCTAATACTACTAACCAAACTTTTCTACCAGCTCCAGAAGAAACTGGCCCTATGGGGCTCTTTAGGGTTTCACTTTTACCAGGAGCAGAGAATTTAGAAGTTCAAACTTCACTCCCGACCGGTGGGCATATCATACAAGTAAATCAAGGTGTAGCACTTACATTGCCTATCCCTCCTGGAAATCATGAATTTATTATTATCTATAGGACATCATATTTCAACGAGACACTATCCTACGATCGAAGGTTTACATTACCAACTTCGATATTTAGAATTATGCTACCAGTCAACCTAGGTTCAATAATATCCGAAAGTATGATAGTTGGCTCTACGATAAAAATTGGAAATACCAATTATCTAAATTTTACCGCTTCAGAAAAAACCACCGAGGAGCGTTTACAGGCAGTATTTTTCAATCTTCCAAAGAAAACTTTTATAGAAAAATTGCTAAATTTTACAGAAAAAGAAAGCATTAGGCAATTGGCGATTCCAATTACAACTGGAATCGTTCTTATCAGTTTTCTTGGCATTAGATTAAGAAAGTTTATCAAAATTAAAAAAAATGAATCAAGTCAAAGAGATGATAAATCTTTAGAGCATTCCTTATTATCTCTTGATAGTGAGTACACTAAGGGCTCAATACCTCACGATAGATATATAAGAATGAGGAAAGATCTAAAGGATCAATTGAGCAAATTAGATAAACAAGAATATTAAAGATCTCTAGCGTTAAAAACACGGACAGCTACAAATGGAAGAGTAATTAATGCAAACAATCCAGCACCTAATATAGTCCAAATCTCAGAAAATAAAGCCTTACCTTGAAGAACTAATGGTAAATTTCCAAGAACTCCAAAATGATCCCAAGAAGGAGCATAGATAAAAATAAGCCCTCCCATACCCCCATACCAGACAACTGCCAAAACTACAACTCCAACAAGGGTATTATCAAAGATAACGCTAAATGTTATCCCTAAAAAAACCAATACCATAAGCATAAATGACCAATAGATCAAAGCTACGGCAATGCCGAAAACAGACATGTCATTACTTATAGCGTTGGTCTGCATAATGAAAGCTGTAGGGGCAACTATCACATTGAATAATGTAAGGATAACCAGTGCTCGAGCAGCAAGTTTCGCAAGGACATAAGGCGTTGGGGCAATCCCGCGACTAATAAGAGTATCTCCCAAAAAAGAAAATTCCAAAGATATTGCACTAGTACTAATTACCAAAACCACAAAACCACCAAGGGCTGCATAAAGAAGTAAAGCCCAAGATACTAAAAAAGAAGTATCATCGGCATAATAACTAGAAACGACAATTGCAACTATCCCGGCTATGAATGTCACAGAAAACCAAAAACGAATGATCCACGATCTTAATAAAATACTTACATCATATTGGAGCATAACAAAAAAAGTGCTTACATTTGGGCTCATTGCTTGTTTATTCATATTTTACTTCTTACTTTTAAGATTGTTTATTTATCTCAATATCAATTGATTCTTCTTCAAGATCAGGAAGCTGCGTAGTTTCAAAAGCTCGAACAAATCCCTTAAGTCTATCTTCAGCCAAGCGTTTCAAAAATGCATCCTCTAGCTCACCAGCAGAATCAATCCCTACCAATTTAACCTCAAATTGAGAAAATGCATCAAGTATTCGAGCCAGCTGAATACCAAAATCAGCTTTCTCGTCAAACGAAACCTTTAATCGATTTGGAGCAGGTCTATCAAAGTGCACCATTCCATTATATATCTGTGATAGATTATCTATTACAGGAGAAACATCACCTGAAACTGCTAATTCAACTGTATTTAAGTAAGTAAGTTGTTTCATTTCTTGAACACTACCACTATAAATTAATTTCCCATGATTAATAACTCCAACAAAATCACACGCCTGGTCAGCATCAGGAAGAATATGAGTTGAAACAATTACTGATTTTCCCTGACTACGTAATTCGCGCAAAAGAGCAATAGAAAAATTCCTGCCTTCCGGATCCAAGCCAATAGTAGGTTCATCGAGAAGTAATAAATCGGGATCATTCATTAATGCAGCAGCAAGTCCTAATCTTGTTCTTTGTCCGCTTGATAAATGTTCTATCTTTTGAGAAGAAGCCTGAAGTAAATCTACGGCGTGAAGCAAGCCAGCAAGCCTTGGCTTTCTATCTGATGCAGGTACACCAAAAAGACGACCAGTAAGATCAAGATAAGAAATTGGAGTCATTTCAGGAGGAAATCGTCCTGTTTGAGGAAGAAAGCCAATTCTTTTTCTCAAATGTCCAGCGTGAATATTCATATCTTCACCAAAAACTTTAACCACCCCAGCTGTAGGTTTTTGTAAGCCAAGTATAAGTCTCAGTGCTGTACTTTTTCCAGCTCCATTTGGGCCAATAAGCCCATAAATAGAACCTTGAGGGACTACTAAATTCACTCCATTGATAGCAATCTGTCTTGATTGATATATTTTAGTAAGATTCTGAGTTTCAACTACATTCACTTTTGTACCACACATTACATTATCAATAAAAAAAAAGATCAACATAGCAATTATATCTCCTAACGACAATCTATCGCCAGTTTAGAAAAATGATTTACTTGACTGTCCCGTTTCAAGCATCTAAAATCTCGATTAAATTATAATTAAGGAAAAATATTATGCTTAAGGATTCAAATTCTGAAAGTTTTCTAGGGCCATACAGAGTACTTGATTTAACAACTGAATACGGGTTCATTGGCGGTAAATTAATGGGTGACTTAGGGGCTGACGTCATAAAGATTGAGCCACCAGGAGGAGATCAGGCGCGCAATCTTGGTCCATTCTTTCAAGGCCAAAAAGATCCCGAAAAAAGTCTTTATTGGACATCCTTTAACCTTAACAAGCGTGGGGTAACGTTAAACTTAGAGACCCATGAAGGACAAAAATTATTCAAACGATTAGTTGAATCAGCTGACTTCATACTGGAATCTCAAGAACTTGGATATCTTGATTCATTGGGTATTGGGTATGAGTCATTGTCAAAAATTAATCCAAGAATAATCATGTCTTCTATTACACCGTTTGGCCAATCGGGCCCTTATAAAGATTTTAAATCCTCCGATCTAATCAGTATGGCTATGGGTGGATACCTCTTCACTACCGGCGATCCTGATCGACCACCAGTACGGATAAGTTTTCCTGTGAGTTACTGTCACGCCGGCTCAGAAGCTGCTGCGGCTGCGATGATGGCTCATTGGTATAGAGAACGAACAGGAGAAGGTCAACACATTGATATATCAATGCAGGAATGCATTACCTGGACACTAATGAATACCACGGCACATTGGAACATAGGGCAAAATAATATTTCAAGAGGTGGATCAATTCGAACCAATCCTACAACTGGAGTAGCTACTAAAGGAATGTGGCCTACAAAAGACGGCTACGTAACATTTAATATAGCCGGTGGACCTGCTCGAGCAGATGGAATGCGTTATCTTGTAAATTGGATGGATGAATATGGAATGGCTAGTGATTTTATCAAGGAACTGAAATGGGAAGATCTATTCATTCCAGATATGACTCAAGAAATTTACGATGGCATAGCAAGGGACATTGGACCTTTCCTTCTAACGCAGACAACTAATGATCTATATAAAAGAGCAGTAATAGGAAAAATATTACTAGCTCCAATAACTACACCACCAATTTCCCTAGAAAGTCCTCAATTAATAGATAGGGAATCTTTTGTAGAAATAGATTACCCTGAATTCGGTCGAAAGATAACTTACCCTGGACCATTTGTGAAAATGTCATCGTGGGCACCAGTAATCTCTCGAAAAGCACCGCTTATTGGTGAACACAATAAAGAAATTTATTGCACTGAACTAGGGATAAGCGCCAAAGAATTTATAGAATTAGAAAAAAATGGTGTCATCTAATCATTTAAGGTTATAAAAAATGGCAAAAAAAATATTTGAAGGAATAAAGATTTTAGACTTTACGTGGGTCGGTGTAGGTCCAGTAACAACTAAGTATTTTGCAGATCACGGGGCTACTGTAGTGCACGTAGAATCAACTACAAGACCCGACGTCCTAAGATTAGCTGGACCATTTCGGGATAATGAACCAGGCAATGATAAATGTGGCTTCTTTGCCAATTTTAATAGCAGTAAATATGGAATAACGTTGAACCTTGCAACCGAAGAAGGAAAAAATATTGCAAAAGATTTAATTATCTGGGCAGATGTTGTAGCCAACAGTTATACCCCTAGAGTCATGGAAAAATGGGGCCTTGATTACGAAAGCATATATAAGATAAAGCCTGATATTATTAATTTTGCTACTTGTCAACAAGGACAAACCGGACCTTATCGAGACTACGCTGGATTCGGAACTCAAGGAGCTGCTTTAGCTGGTGTATATCATATTACTGGGTGGCCGGATCGACCACCTGCAGGACCATATGGCGCATATACAGATTTTATCAACCCACGCATGGGGGCACTTGCAATTGCAGCTGCACTCGATTACAAAAGACGTACAGGTAAAGGTACAAATATTGACCTTTCTCAAACCGAAGGCGGAATGCAATTTCTTGCTCCAACGATTTTACAATACAGTGCAAATAAAGAATCTGCCAACCGTTCTGGCAATCAATCAGATTATCAATCTCCACATGGAGTATTCCCATGTAAAGGCGAGGAAAGGTGGATAGCAATTGCAGTCTCTAATGACAAAGATTGGCAAAATCTAGTCAATGTAATCGGAAATCCGGATTGGGCCCATGCTGAAAAATTCAGTACTCTGTCTTTAAGAATAGCAAATAACGGAGAACTCGAATGTCATATGTGGTCAACTACCATAGAATGGGACGCCTACGAACTAATGAATCAATTGCAGGCACATGAAGTCCCTGCGGGAGTTGTTCAAAAGACTTCAGATCTCTTTAGCGACCCTCAATTAAAACATAGAAAACATTTTTGGTTTTTAGATCATCCTGAAATCGGAAATCATTCTTATGACGGACCTAGCTTTCGTTTTTCTAAAACACCTGGAGAACTTTCAATGCCAGCACCCGTTATGGGTCAACACAACGAATACGTATATAAAGATCTCTTAGGTATGACTGAAGAGCAATTTGTTGAAAACCTAATCAATGACATTTTTGAATAAACAAAACATAGCTCTTTTTTGAAGATTCTTAACAAATAAAACACTTTCCAGACACAAACCTTAGTTATTATTTGAAGCTATTTGCACCTTGAATTAATATATACATACAAACATATCAATAAGCCATTCCAACTCGGGAAGTGAAATTTGAAATCAGATCAAACAAAAAGATTGGTAGGCATGAATGACCTTAATGAAGGTCAGCTTAAAAACCTTCGATACAACCTAGCTCAACTTGAAAACATTCTTAGCTCAAACAAATACTCATTAATAGAAACGCCAATACTTGAGCCTACAAGCATTTTTATTAAAAAATCTGGAGGCCAATTAGGATCTCAAGTATACTCATTCGTTGATCCAGGTGGAAATCAAGTATCATTACGACCAGAATTTACAGCTTCAGCCATCAGAATGTTTATAGATAACGAAAGCAAATTTTCAATGCCAATCCGGTGGCAATATTCAGGTCCAGTTTTTCGCTTCTCAGACTCCAATACTCAAGAATTAAGACAGTTTTATCAAGTAGGCGCAGAATTAATTGGAGCAAGTGGTCCAGATGCTGATGCAGAAATATTATCTGTAGCATGTCAAAGTTTACAGCAGCTAGGCATCGAGAAAATCATTTTGACAATAGGTCATATAGGTGTTGTAACAGAACTAATCAAACAATTCAATTTATCAAACAGATCATTAGATTTCTTAATAAGAAGTATAGCAGACAAAAATTTAAGAGATGCAATCACAATAAAGGATCGTGCAGAAAAATTTGGCATTATTAAAGGGAAAGATTCAAATGAAGAGCATCAATTCCTCGCAAATAAAACACAAATGCAAGCTATCCTAGCAAATTTAATAAATCAAGATGGTGATTCATTAATTGGAAGGCGAACCACTACAGAAATACTAAATCGTCTAACCAGAAAAGTTAACACTCGTGAAGATTATGCAACCTTTGAACAGGCAGTTGATTTTGTATTATCTCTTATTGAAATAAAAGGCAATCATTCAGTAGTATTTGAAAAATTAAAAAAGCTAGTAGCGAAGCATAAGCTTGATAAATCTCCCTTAAAGTTACTCGAAAATAGCATCAAGGCATTTTCTTTATACAACCATAAGGATGTCTCAATACAAATACACTTAGGTTTAGTTCGAGATATTTCATATTACACTGGAATTGTTTTTGAATTGAGTTCGGAATCAGAAAACTTTCCTAGAATCCTAGCAGGTGGCGGAAGATATGATGGATTAGTTCACTTAATGGGCAGCGATAATCATATCTGCGCATTGGGATTTGCATGTACAATAGAACCAATTATTAAAGGAAAAGATATGTATGTAGGTAAGTATGGAGCAGATAGAGAATTATCAGATAAATTAATGTGGCAAGAAATGATGTCGGATGAGGATGATAATGACGAAGAAGATGGCGAATAGTTATGACCACTAAACCTCTCAGGATCGCTCTTCCGAGTGATGGAGCGCTTTACGAATCAACACTTGAATTTATGAAATCCATAGGTACTCCAATTGAAAGGGCAAGGCGCAGGCGTTATGTAGGTTCACTTAGTAATCTTGAAGAATCAATAGTTCTTTTTCAGCGTGCCTCAGATATACCTCTAAAAATTGAGGATAGAACGGCCGATATAGGAATTGTTGGAAAAGATAGATTTTTAGAATCTAAAAATGAATTCAGCACAGTTGAGATGATCATTGAGGATCTTGAATACGGAAAATGCGAACTTGTGTTTGCTGTTCCAGAGCAATGGATAGATGTAACCTCATTAGAAGATCTAGCAGAATTAGCTATAGACTTTAAACAAAATGGATTAGAGTTAACAGTTGTAACTAAATACCCAAAACTTGTTCAGCAGACATTATTAAAAAACGGAATACAATACGTAACTCTTGTTCATTCTAGCGGAACCCTTGAAGCTGCTCCAGCTATTGGATCGGCAGATTTTATAGCTGATCTTACTGAAACTGGAACCACGCTAAGGGAAAATCAACTCAAACTTATTGAGGGTGGATCAATACTCAATTCACAAGCATGTTTAATTGCAAATATCAACGAATTGAAATCAAATCAAGCAAAACTTAAATCAGTGAAAACTCTTTTAGAAAGAATTGAAGCCTATATTCGGGCTCAATCTTTCGTAAATATAGTGACCTCAATAAAACAATTAAACGAAAATAAATTTATTTCAGAACTAACCAAAAGTGATCTGGTAAAAAAGAACGACATGCCCGAAGCATTTAATTATTCTGAAAAACTTCAGACAATCGACGTATCACTTATTGTTCATAAGTCTAAGATTGTAGAAATAGTAAGTCTTTTGAGATCTTTTGACAGTCAATCAATTACTATTAATAAGCCTGTCTATCTATTTACAGAAAAATGTGAGGCTTATGATTCACTTATAAAATCTATGGAGGCGCAATAAAATCCCTAATCCACCTGTTCATGCATTTTTTGCACTAAAATTGATTGATGAACTTAATGAGCCTGTGCTTAAGGAATTTTCCGGGCAAATGATTTTAGGATCTACAGCACCAGATATCAGAGCAATAACAAATATGAATAGAGATCAAACTCATTTTGCGCCATTAACAAGTATAACAATTGATGAGGGCATAAAAAGTATGTTTAAAAGTGAGCCGACTTTTCTCCCATTACGTTCGACTCCAAAACCAACACAAGCTTTCATAGTAGGATATATGTCTCACCTAATAATGGATCAGGCTTGGATAACAACAATGTATCAACGTTTTTTTGCCAAATCAGATCTTTTCCCTAATCAAGTAACAGCAAATGTTATGGATAGAGCTCTTCAAATGTGCATGGATCAAGAAGCAAGTCCATATGCAGAAAAAATTCTTTCATTATTAAAAAATTCTGAAAGGGATATTAGTGTCCCTTTCATTGAACAAGAGTCGCTCAAAGCATGGCGGGAATGGATGGAAAGCAGATTTTCAAAAGGCTTTTCTTGGGATAGATTAAGCTTCATGGCTCAAAGAAGACAAGATAATAATTCAATAGTTTCAGCTAAAATCATAGCAAAAGAATTTTTAGATTCACTACCAAATAGTTTAAACAAATTATATGAAAAAATTCCGTGGAAATATATTGAAGAATATCAAGATTTCACAATGCAAGAATCAAAAAGAATTATTAAGGAATACTTTACAAAATGAAAACTATAACTGGATTTGAAAACGGAAAGGAACACCTTTCAAGAAAAACACAAAGAACATTAGATGACACAGAATCCTTAGACAAAGTATTAAATATATTAAAAAGAGTAAAAATGTATGGAGATCAAGCTCTGCGTGCTATAACCCTTGAAATAGACAAAGTTGAATTATCCACATTTGAAGTACCCACTGAAACTATAGCTCAAGCTTACAAAAGTTTAGAACCTTCTTTACGAAACAGCCTGGAGTCAATGGCCAAAAGAATCAAAGATTTTCACGCAAAATGTCTACCTCAAAGCTGGTTTTTGGAAATGGAAGGTTACGGAGAAAGATTCGCACCTTTAGAGCGAGCTGGTATATATATTCCAGGTGGTAGAGGTGCATACCCATCTACCGTTTTAATGACAGTTATCCCAGCAAAAGTAGCTGGAGTTGAAAATATAATCTTGGCTACACCTCCTCAATCTAACGGAATACCAAATCAAGTTACATTGGCAGCAAGTTACATTGCAGAAGTCGATAAAGTCTTCTCAATTGGCGGGGCTCAGGCAATTGCCGCTATGGCATATGGAACTGAATCAATCACTAAATGTGATATCGTATGTGGACCAGGAAATATTTACGTAACTCAGGCAAAAAAAATGATTTTTGGAGAAGTTGCCGTGGATGGTCTTTACGGTCCAACTGAAAGCATCGTAATAGGTGACCAGAACACCAATCCAATATACTGTGCCGCTGACCTAATAGCACAGGCGGAGCATGACCCCTTGGCATCTCCAATTTTAATTACAAATTCAGAAGAATTAATAAGTAATGTACTTGCTGAAATAGATAATCAGCTTGAAGAATTACCAACAAAATCTGTAGCTTCTGAAGCTTTAAAAAATCAAGGGGCTGCAATATTAACAGAAACTATTGAACAAGCAGTTGAATTAGCTAATATTTACGCTCCCGAACACTTATGTTTATTAGTTGATAACCCTCTAGAAATTCTAAAATCCATCAAAAATGCCGGTGGGGTTTTTCTAGGAGAATATTCTCCTGAAGTTATAGGTGACTATCTTGCAGGCCCAAGCCACGTAATGCCCACAGGTGGAACAGCAAAATTTAGTAGCCCTTTAGGTGTTCATCAATTCCTTAAAGTAACATCTGTAGTAGGATTAAATCATTCTACATTCAATAAATTAGTAGAGGATGGCATCAAAATAGCATTAGCTGAAGGATTCTTTGCTCATGCCAAAGCTATGGAAGCTAGAACTAATAAAGCATGAAATTGAGATAACGACCAATGTCAAAAATAAAAATTCGAAAACACATTGAACGAATTACGCCTTACAAAGGTGTCGAGCCATTGGATCACATAGCACAAAGGATTAATCTAGATGCATCACAGATGATAAAACTAGATGCAAACGAAAATCCCTATGGTGCCTCTTTAATGGTGCAAGAATTTCTTGCCAATTCTAATTTAAGTACTTACCCGGATCCAAATCAAATTGAAGTACGATCCATATTGGCGGCTTACACTGGACTTCCTGCCGATAATATTGTTGCAGGTGCTGGGGCTGATGAGCTGATAGATCTTATAGCTCGACTCATAATCGAACCTGGTGATAATATTGTTAACTTAACACCTACTTTCGGAATGTATTCTGTAGTAACAGAAATTAATGCTGGTAAAACTATAAATATACCAAGGAATGAAAATTTTGAGGTTTCTGTGTCGGCAATAAAAAAAGCAGTTACCGATAAAACCAAAATTATTTTCCTTTGTAATCCAAATAATCCATCAGGAACCCTCACTTCAGAGTCAGTAATTAAATCCATCTTGGAACTCGGTCCTTTGGTCGTCATCGATGAAACGTATCACGAATTCTCTGGCTCCACTGCTGCCCAATTAGTTTTAGAATATGAAAATGTCATTGTGTTAAGATCTTTAAGCAAATGGGCTGGTTTGGCAGGATTAAGAATTGGTTATTGCATGGCTCCAAAATATTTAACAGAATACTTATTCACAATCAAATCCCCATACAACATAAGCATCGCATCAGAACAAGCTCTGATAGCAACTATGGATGATACAGACTACCTACTAGGAAACGTGAGAGCATTAGTAAGAGAACGCGAAAGAATGAAGCAAGCAATTGAAAAAATTAAAGGTATAACATGTTATCCATCAAAAGGAAATTTCTTATTATGTCGATTTCCTAAAAATACCAGTAACGATCTGAATAATCATTTAATTAAAAATGGCATTATAGTTAGAAAATTTGATGACTCTGGTTTAAAGGATTGCTTAAGAATAAGTGCAGGGAAGCCATTTCAAACTGATGCCGTAATAAAAGCAATAGAAGAGTTCATACTAAGTAAAGGATCAAAATGAAACAAAGAAAAGCACAAATAAAACGTAAAACAAAAGAAACCGACATATCTATAGAGATCAACTTAGACGGTACGGGCGAAGCTGCTATATCTACCGGAAACGGATTCCTTGATCACCTTTTAAATCAATTATCTCGACATGGATTAATTGATTTAAATATTAAAGCTATTGGAGATGTTGAAACTGGTTGGCATCACACCGTTGAAGATATAGGAATATCACTAGGAAGAGTATTTAGAGATGCTATAGGAGAAGCAAGAGGAATAATTAGAATGGGTCATGCTTTAGTCCCATTAGATGAAGCCTTAGCACAAGTGGCAATAGATATCAGCGGAAGAGGTCATGCTGCATTAGATACTAAATTCACACATGCAACAGTTGAAGGATTACCAAGCGACTTAATTGGGCATTTCTTAGAAGCTTTTGCAACTGAAGCTAAAGTTACTCTTCATGCCAATATCCTCGCTGGGGTAAATGATCATCACAAGGCTGAAGCGCTATTTAAAGCATTGGCAAAAGCATTAATGGATGCCATACGTATCGATAAAAGAATGGAACATGAAATTCCTAGTACTAAAGGGACATTAAATTAAATTCAAAAAAAATTTGAATAGCATTTTTGGAGCGGGAGACCGGATTTGAACCGGCGACAGCTTGCTTGGAAGGCAAGAGCTCTACCGCTGAGCTACTCCCGCGATTACATTTAAACAATTTTAGTATATCATGTCTAAAGAAATCTAATATATAAATACTATAAATTGATTGTATAAATTCTACACTATACTACTTTATACTACTTTCGAGGCAAATAAATTTTTATGGACATATTCTTTGAAATAGGCAATCAATTATCCCCTAAGGGACATGCAATTCTTTATTTTTGGGGGACAAATCAACCATCAAAACTATTTGCAACTTACATTATTATTCTTCCTATAGAACTAGATCTTATAAAATACATGCCTCCTTTCCTAGCAAATCAAATTCCTAATACTGACGATCAAGATGTTTCTGCATTTGCTATTCCACCAATACCTGAACAAATGGAAAGCTACGAACAAATGGAACATATGGCAAGAAATAGAAGGGACGATTTAATTTTTGGTGGAACTATTGATACAGCACAATTAAATAATATGATTCATCTTGTAAATGACATAGTCCAAACTTACTCAAAAAATTATCGTGAGTCGATGTCAGTAGCTATAAGTGACATAAGCACTACTAATTCGCAATTAGAAAATGCAAGCAGTACAAGGGTAAATGATGTTCTTTATGGGCTAATGAACACCCAAGACAAACTTACTGAGCTCAGTAAGTTAATCGGAATGCTACGATTCGCAAGTGATGGAAAAGATCTTTACCAAATAGCAGAAACTCAAGATGAAATTGCAATGCTTGCGATGCAACTACCCGAAAGTTACCATATAAGACAGTTAATGGAAATTATCAAAGATCCAACCAAGCATGGTAGTGGGTTAGCAGAACTATACATGGACAGATGTTACAAATTACTAACAGAAGATTATCTTTTAGTAGAAGAAATAGAAAACAAAATAAGAGACATACAATCTAAACCCCAGTAGTAAAAATTTATTTTATTAAACTTTTAGTCCAATTATCGGACCCGTAGCTCAGTGGTTAGAGCAATCGGCTCATAACCGATCGGTCCCAGGTTCGAATCCTGGCGGGTCCACCAAATAATTTTAGGTTACATTATATAAACTATATAATTAAAAAAATAAACTTATTAGGTAAACAATATGTTGATTAATGTAAATTGGAACAAATGTAATAAGATGCCGAAAGAGTCAATACGAAACGATGGATAATACAACGTTCATTTACTGAAACTAAGCACAGATCAAAACAATATTCTAAAGTTAGTAATATCAAAGTAATCATGAGTTACGGATTTCTTAGCAAACGAAAATAACTTTAATTAGCCGCAAAGGTAGTTCTTCTAGAAATAGAAAAATAGGATTCTAACAATGAAAATTCTCAGTTGGAACGTAAACGGAATTCGAGCTATGCAAAAAAAAGGATTCTTAGATTGGTTATATAAAGAATCACCAGATATTTTGTGTATTCAGGAAACAAAAGCACAAAAAGAACAATTAACCAAAGATATTATTAATCCTAATGGCTACTTTACTTTTTGGAATTCAGCTGAACGAAAAGGTTATAGCGGGGTAGCAATTTTTACTAAAACAAAGCCACTCTTTGTAGAAGAGAATTTGGGAATCGAAAAATTTGATATTGAAGGTAGAGTAATCATAGCGCATTACCAAAATTTCATTTTATATAATATATATTTCCCAAACGGTCGAGCTCGAGAAGAAAGATTAGAATATAAGATGGATTTTTACGAAGAACTTCTAAGGCATTTTAAAGGTATCTCAAGCGGAAAAAAAATTATCCTCTGCGGTGACTTAAATACTGCACATAAAGAAATTGACCTTGCTAGACCAAAAGAAAATTCAAGTGTTTCGGGATTTCTTCCAATGGAAAGAAATTGGATTGATCGACTAGAAGATGAAGATTTTATTGATGTTTTTAGACATTACAACTCAGATCCACACAATTATACTTACTGGGACACAAAAACTAGGGCAAGGGAAAGAAATGTAGGATGGAGAATAGATTATTTTTTTGTTAAAAAGGACATTCTGTCAGACATATCAGATGCCTCGATTATGGCGGATGTTACGGGTTCAGACCACTGTCCAATAAGCATCAGCGTCAAAAATCAATAAGCGAAATTTTATTATGTCTAATAATGAAAAATATATTGATGAGATGCATCATCTAGAAGCGGATATAGGAATCAAATTTAATAATATAAACGCTTTAATGATGTCGATAACACATAGTTCATTCATAAACGAAAGTCCTAATGTTATCAGTTCTTCAAACGAAAGATTAGAATTTTTAGGAGATGCTCTTCTCGGTTCAATAATTGCATCAGAATTATATAGTACTCATGATGAAATGGACGAGGGAGCCTTAACAGAATTAAGAGCATCATTAGTTCGAGCAGAAACGTTGACTGAAATCGCTAAAGAATTAAATCTTGGAAATTACCTCTTACTTGGTCAAGGAGAAGAGCAAACAGGTGGCAGAAAACGCCCTTCAAACTTATCGCGAGCATTCGAAGCATTACTTGGTGCAATTTTTCTTGACCAAGGATACGAAAAACTTAATAAATTTGTTACTAAATTATTCAAGGATCGATTAAGCAACAATAATATCAATCATCTTCAGGATCCAAAATCAAAATTACAAGAGTTTGTTCAGCGAACAAAAAAAACCGCACCTACCTATACATTAGTTAAAGAAACGGGACCAGAGCACCATAAACTTTTTACCGTAGATGTTTACTTAAATGATGAAATCGTTGGTTCTGGCAATGGCAAAAGAAAACTTGATGCAGAAAGAAACGCTGCTGAAGATGCCTTAGTAAAATTAATTCAAATTGACACTTAAATAGAATTGGATAGATTATCTATGTTTTCAAATACAAATAAAAAATCAAAAACGTTTTTAAGTTTGAATTCAACACGTAGCAGCTGGTTTAAAAATATTATTGAATTGCTTCGAAAAGAGACAATTAGTTCTGACAACTGGAATGAAGCAATTGAATTACTTGTAGCTACAGATATAAGTTATTCTACGGCATTAACTCTTGTTGAAAAAGCACAAGAATCATATAAGCATAAAGCTAAACTTATGACAGCTTCGGACTATTTAAAAGAAGCTATTTTCAACCATCTAAATAATGCAAAAGCTCACAGAACAATCGAAATAAAAGAAAAACTTTTGGTCATTCTTGTCGTAGGTGTTAATGGGGTTGGAAAAACTACTACTATTGCAAAACTTGCAAAAATTCACAAAAATAATGGGAATTCTGTCCTACTTGCAGCAGGGGACACTTTTCGAGCAGCTGCAATTGAGCAATTAAAAATACTAGCTGAAAAAATAAATTGCGATGTGATCTCCCAGCAACCAGGCTCAGATCCTGCTGCAGTAGCCTATGATGCAATTCAGGCAGCTAAAGCTCGAAAATTTGATGTGTTAATTATCGACACGGCAGGAAGACTTCATACAAAATCTAATTTAATGGAAGAATTAAAAAAAATAAAACGTGTAGTAAGCAACTTCGAATCCGAATCTGTTATAGAGACACTCTTGGTAATTGACGCCACTACAGGGCAAAATGGATTAATGCAAGCAGAGGCATTTTCAAAAGCTGTAGATTGTAATGGAATAATTCTCACCAAATTAGATGGAACCGCCAAGGGCGGAATCGTTTTGAGTATAATCGATAAAATTCAGGTTCCAGTACTTTACATAGGCACAGGAGAATCAATTAATGATTTATCAGAATTTGATGCAAATGAATTCACCAATGCACTTTTTGAGTCTGAGGAAATAGATGCATATTAGCAAATAACCATCTATTTCGGTAAATATCATGGACATTTTACTTTGGCTTTTTATATTAGAAATATTGGGTATCATAGGGATGCCGGCATCTTTTTATTTCTTAAATCAAGCATTTGATAAAGGCATTGTTTCGGCAAAAATCATAGGATTATTGATTTTTGCATTCGTTATTTGGACAATTGGATACTTAGAAGTATTTCTAATTGATAAATCTCTTGGAATCACAGTTTTAATAATCCTGCTGATCGCAGCATTATTAATTATTCAAGCAAAAAGAAAATCATTCCAACTGTTAATTAGAGAATCCTATAAAAACATACTTATTTGTGAATTTTTATTTATCAGTGTTTTTTTATCCTTTGCTCTAATAAAGTCCATGAATAGTCAAATTGACCATACCGAGCAACCAATGGATTTTGCATTTTTAAATTCTGTTTTTTATGCCATATCCTATCCTCCGTTAGATCCTTGGTATTCTGGTTATACAATTCAATATTATTACTTGGGTTATGTAATTTTTGCCTGGCCAGCAAAACTTGTCGGAATTCAACCAGAGATTTCTTATAATCTTGCATTGATAAGCATTCCTGCACTTTCGGCAAGTATAACTTTTTCAATAATCTCAACATTATCAATCATGCTCGGAATAAAAAGAAAATTAACTATTCTGCTAAGTTTCTTGGGAGTAATAATTCAAAATCTATTTGGCAACATGGAAGGTATTTTAGAAATAATTCGTGCATGGGGATTTGGAAGTGTAAATTTTTGGAAATCATTCAATATAAAAGGATTTGAAGCACCAATCTTAGAAGGATCTCTTCTTCCTAATCAACATTGGTGGTGGTGGAAAGCTTCAAGAGTAATAGACACTATACATTTTGGGAAAAGCTTAGATTATACAATTCAAGAATTTCCATTCTTTAGTTTTTTCTTGGGTGACTTGCATCCACACTTCATGAGCATACCATTCATGCTTCTATTTCTTGCATTATTTATAAACTTTCTTATACCAGCAAGAAATCATACGATCCGATATATTAAAATATTTAATATATCATTCATTGGTATAGTTGTAGGCGCTATAGGATTTATAAATACATGGAATCTACCTACATTTATTGTATTAGGTAGCTTAATGTTGATTATACATGGATTTAATTATCAAAAATTAGATGCTCATATTCTTAGAAATACTCTGTTTTTTTTGTTCATATATATCATTAGTATTTTTCTTCCATTTGCAGATTTCTATTCGCAATCAATCACTCATTCATTCAAAATATCACCTTACTTAGGGGCAGGAACAAGTGGTTTGCATTTTATAATTGTATGGGGGTTTTTCCTTATAGCGTTATTACCAACAATATTTTTAAGATTTCCCATAAAAAAAACTTCCTACTTGATTAAGCTGTTCACCATTTCAATAATACTTTCGTTATTGCCTATAGTTTTTTGGATATTTATTACACATGAAGTCGGTCCATTGTTGTTGCGTTTTCAATCTAGTAACTTAGCAGTAATTTTATTAATCCTAATTACTTTGCCTGTAGGAATAGTTAATGCAATACATCATAACTTTAAACAATCCACACCCTATGGAATCGTTTTGTTATTTTCTATAATCGGAATGCTGCTAATTTTTGGTGTAGAATTTTTCTTTATATTGGGCCCATTCGGCTCAAGAATGAACACCATATTCAAAATCTATTATCAAATTTGGATTCTATTTTCTATATGTTCACCTATAGCAATTTATTTAACTTTAAAGCATTTGAATTTATTTCAACCAAAGACATCGCTACTACGATGGGCATATCCATCCTTGTTAGCAATTACATTTATCTTCGGAATCTCTTATCCTACAGCTGTATTAATTACAACTAGCCAAAACACATTTAGCTTAAATGGATTATCTCAACTAAAGGCAACAAACCCCGAAGAATATGAAGCAATAAAATGGTTAATATCCGCGCGAAATCCTGAAGATGTAATTCTAGAGGCATGGGGCCAGGATTATACAGAGTATTCACGATTTTCTGCTTTTACAGGAATCCCGACCATTATAGGTTGGACGGGTCATGAATTACAGTGGAGAAGAGACACTATTGAACATCAATCTCGCCTAGAACATGTAGATAGAATCTATCTCGGCAAAAACAAAAATGAATCCAACGAGTTGATTCAAAAATATAAAATCAAATACATTATTTTTAGCAACAGGGAAAAAAGCAAATATAATCTGAAAAATTTGGGACACCTTGATGGCTCAATTGAACTCGTATTTTCACAAAATAACACACAAATCTATAAGACACGTATACTTGAGGCAAAGGAAGTAAAATTTGCAAATTAAGTATTTATAAGCTTCCGATCTAAACTAAATACAGGTTAAATATTCATGAATAGTAATCCCGTACAATTAACTACATTTTCCTCTATCTTACAAAAAAATATTCGAGTTACAAGCGAAATAATTATTTACTTTCTGGTCATTTTGTCAGGATTCATACTTAGGGTATGGCAATTAGACTCCAATGCACTACATCATGATGAAAGCTTGCATGCTGTATATAGCTGGTATTTATACTCTGGGCAGGGCTATATACATGACCCAATGATGCATGGTCCATTTCAATATCACATGAATACATTGATTTTCTTTTTTGGAGGCGATAGCGATTTCACTTCAAGATTAGGTTATGCATTGCTTGGCACAATTATGATTGGAATGCCTTTAACGTTAAAAAAATGGATTGGAAAAGAAGGCGCCCTAATAGCTTCTATACTTATCGCTTTCTCTCCAAGTTTGATTTATTTCAGTAGATTTGCAAGGAATGATATTTTAATTGCCGTATGGACATTAGGCCTTTTTCTATCAATAATGCAATATATTCATGATCCTAATAAAAAATACCTCTATGCATCAGCTATATTTCTTTCTTTATCATTCACGACAAAAGAAACTGCTTATTTAAGTACATTTGCACTATGTGCTTTATTATTTTTTCTATGCTCAAAAGAAATTAAAAATCTATTAATGAGAAAGTTATCTCTTCGCGACGCTAGTCCTGTCTGTTCAATCCTAATTCTTATTTCAACTCTTTTCTTGCCTCTTTGCTCAGCATCAATTGCATTAATATTTAAGTCAACCGACATGACTTTAGCAAACAGCGACCCCCTGCAAGGACCGATTGGGCTACCTTTAGGAAATGGAATCCTATTTGCGTGGATATTTTCATTCCTTCTAATACTTATAAGTACAATAATCGGCATAAAATGGAACCCAAAGATCTGGATAACTTGCGCTCTTCTTTTTCTAATAATATTTATCCTTATGTACTCCTCCTTTCTTACTAATCCAACAGGTATAGTCACTGGAAGCTGGCAAAGTTTAGGCTATTGGATAGCTCAACAGGGTGTTCAAAGAGGTAATCAACCATTTTATTACTATTTTATTCTCCTTCTTACGTATGAATACACCATTGTAATTATAGGAATTCTGGCTTCTATCTATTTCATAAAGAAGGGAGACATTTTCGACAAAGCAATTCTTATTTGGGCCGCAACAACTACTTTGCTTTTTCTAATCGCATCTGAAAAAATGCCATGGCTAATTGTGCACATGATACTTCCATGGATCCTAATAGTAAGTAAATTTTTAGGAATTTACTTCAAGGACATTCCTTTAAAAGCTTATGTACAAAAGAATAATATGATCATAATTATATCTTGTTTAATAATTATCATTCTCTTTTACAAAATAGCTACCTATAATCCTAATACACCCACAATTTTAAGCTTCATAAAATTGTGGGTGTTAATAATATTTTTTACTTTTTTACTTTTTTACTTTCACAGGATATTTAAAAGCAATAAATTATTCCCCGTACACTTAGCAGTAATTTTAGCGATTTTTTCTTTCTCTTTAATTCTACAAATACGAACAGGGTACTTTGTATCATTTATACATGGAGATGTACCAAAAGAAATGCTAATTTACACGCAAACATCGCAAGATGTTAGAAAAATTAGCTTAGAAATAGAAAGATTGAATACTCAAAATGAATCCAATAAAGACCTTTTCGTCATTGTAGATACCACTGATGGGTTCGCATGGCCATGGGTATGGTATCTAAGAAATTTCCCTAACAAGATATTTTATAGTTACGATGAAATCAAAACATCTCCACTGAATAAAAATTCAGTCTTGTTGATCAATACAATAAATAATCCAATGATAAATGAAAATATCGCCAATAATTTTGTACTTAAAGAGCAGTACCAGCATCGTGCTTGGTTTCCAGAAAATTACAAAGAACTTTCAATGATTGATATCGTAACCACAATCACAGATGTAAATAAAAGAAAATCTCTCTTAGACTACTGGCTTTTCAGGAAATTCCAAACCCCAATTGGTCACGTAGATGGTTATCTTTTATACTCAAACGAACTAGAACGTTAAAAACTTATTCAAGGGTCATGCCTACAAAATGATAACATCAAAACGCTTTTGGATTTCTATCATAATTACCTTAGTATTTATGATTATGTTTTTTGAACGAACAAGCTTGAATAAAACACTTGAAAGTCTTTCAAGTGTCAATTACATGTACGTTCTCATTGGAGCAATGATATATCTTTCTTCTATGATCTGGAGAGTCATTAGATGGAAGCTAATATTAAATCCATGCGGCAATTTTACAATATTACGATTATCGCCAGTAATGCTAGTAGGCTATGCAACAAACAACCTCCTTCCCATAAGGATTGGGGAATTTATAAAAGCCTATTACCTTCACAAGAGAGAAGGCATCAACCCATCTACTGCACTGGCAACCATATTAATTGAAAGAATTTTTGATGGCCTAACCCTAATCTTCTTCATAGGAATTGTTTCTTTATCCTTACCCATATTTGAATTGTTTCAAGCAATAGCAAATCAAACAAATATCAACTGGCTAACACTAACTCTAGGCTTAACTATACCCTTCCTAATGGCAATCGTGTTGCTTACAATAATTTCATTTCATCCAAAAATTCTAACTTATATTCTTAGTTATTTTTTAAAAATACTACCAAAAAAATGGCAAGAAAAAATAAACTCTTATTCAAGCTATTTTTTTGAAGGATTATCTGCATTAAAAAGTCCATTAACGCTATCTCTTATTTTCTCTTGCTCTATTTTGATATGGCTATCTGAGGCCTTAGTATACCTTGTCATTGCCCTGGGATTTGATTTTCAAGATTTTATCCCCAATATAAAAACCCTAACAAGTATAATGATCTTAACTACAGCAACTTCTAATCTTGGAACAGCAATACCTTCTACTGGGGGTGGAATTGGGCCATTTGAATTTTTCTCACAAACAACCTTGATGTTTTTCAACATCCCTGTTCCTTTAGCATCAGCTTTTACGCTGGTACTCCATGGCGCACTATTAATTCCAATTACAATAATTGGAATATCATATATGTGGCTTAACAGTATTTCCTTACGGCAAATTAGTGTTACTGATAAAAAATTTCAGATTAGAGAGGAGTAGATTTGAATATTGCAATAATTGGTGGAGGTGTAGCTGGATTAAGTGCAGCATATGAGTTGCTACTTCAAAACCATCAAGTCACAATATTTGAAAATTCAGAATATCTTGGAGGACAGGCTTCAACATTTGAAGTGGGAAACCAATACTTAGAAAAAGGTTATCATCATTTATTTACTAGCGACAGAGACATAATTCAACTGATGAATGAGTTGAATATAGGAAATAATTTGCAATGGATTTCTTCAAAAGTAGGAATTTACAAATCACAACAAATATGGCCTTTCGCAACACCTCTTGATTTACTAAAATTCAAACCTCTTAGTTTCATATCAAGAATTCGCCTTGGCTTAATAGCCCTATATCTTCAAAAGCAAAAAAACTGGAAAAAATATGAAAATGTAACTGCTCACGAATGGTTGCAAAAAATGGTGGGAAATAAAGCCTATCAGGCTGTTTGGGAGCCTTTACTTCGAGGAAAATTCGGATCTCAATATAAAAATATTGGAATGACTTGGTTTTGGGGAAAGATAGCCCTTAGATTTGCATCAAGACAAAAGGGAATGGCCAAGGAGTTATTAGGATATCCAATTGGTAGCTTCAGGATTATATCTGAAAAACTAAGTGAAAAAATCTACGAATTAGGGGGAACTATTCATCTTAATTCAAATATTCAGGAAATAATTGTTAAAGAAAATGCCTGCAAAGGAATAAGAATTTCAAATAAACCTAACTCACACAAAGACTATGAATTTGATGCAATTATCAGTACAGCTCCTTCTCATGTGCTTCCAAGAATTGTTCAGCTACCGGCAAATTATACCGAAACCCTTCAGAAAATGGATTACCTTACAGCAGTAATCGTAGTGCTGACGCTTAAAAAGCCTTTATCTGAAATTTATTGGTTAAATATTGCAGACGAAGACATGCCCTTTGTGGGAGTGATAGAGCATACTAACTTCATTCCACCCGAACATTACGACGGGAACCATATAGTTTATTTGTCAAACTACCTTTCGAAAGATCATCATTTATACTCAAAGAATATCAATGAATTGCTTGAAATATACATTCCTGCCATTCAAAAGATTAATCCTCACTTTGAAGAAAGTTGGATTAAGGAGGCAAATTATTTCCGAATAGAAGCCGCACAGCCTATAATTACAAAAAACTACTCCCAGTTAATACCAAGTCACAGAACTCCTATTCAAAATCTATATCTTGCAAATACAACTCAAATATACCCCGAAGATAGAGGAACGAACTATAGCGTTCGACTAGGAAGAAAGATTGCTCAAATGGTCCTTGAGGACAACAATCATAAAATTATTGATAATTTACCTACTCCCATTATCCCTAACTCTTTCACAAATTCTAAAAATTTCTAGTCTTAATATTTCGCAATAAGCTATAAAAACCCCAGAAATCAAACTTAAAAGCAAAGTATTGTATCGTTGTATCATAAGAGTTGAATGTGGTATGATTTATTAATTAAGACAAAATTCATTTGGATTAACATGCAAATATGGCTGAAGATATAAAAAGTCAAATTCAACAAGCCATAAATTCTCAACCCCAAAAGACAGTTACGATGTTATCGTGCCTTCTGGCAGTTCAGGACGAATGTGGCTATATTTCTACTGAAGCAGTTGAGGCTATCGCCCTAAAAAATAATACTTCTATCAATGATGTTTGGGCTGTTGCTTCTTTTTATACAAATTTCAGATTCACACCGCCTGCAAAAAATATCATTGAAATTTGTTGGGGTCCTACTTGTCACCTTAAGGGAGCTCAAGAAATACTAAAAGTTGTACAGGGTAGATTTTCTCTTGAATCTGAGGGCGATACTGAGGATGGCTTAGTTTCTCTGAAATATAATACTTGTATAGGGGCTTGTTCCCAGGCACCAGTTATAACCATAAATCATAAACCAGTTCATTCGGTAACACCTGAGCAAATATTAGAAAAAATAAATAAAGCACTCAAAAAAAGAACATAAGTAGGGAATCCAAATGAATAAACATTTTGACCTCCTCAAAGAGCAAGCCTTGCAAAGAAACCAAGATTTAAATTCAATGATTCAAATACGAGTTGGGTCAGGTATTTGCGGGGAATCAGTTGGAGCGCAGGAAATTTTAAATAAATTAAATGACAAAATAATCAGTCAGAGCCTACCAGCGATTGTCTACGAAGTTGGCTGTATAGGTTTGTGTTATGCGGAGCCTCTTGTTGATATTCAAAAACCTGGAGAATCGAGAGTTTTTTTTAAAAATGTCACAGAAGAAACCATAGATGAAATAATTGATTCAATCTCTAAAGATATATGGAGCCCTTCAGGGTCCATTCTTGGCACTCTCGGAAATCTCAATATTGATGGAATACCTCAAATAGAGGAAATGAGTCAGTGGAAATTTCAAACAAGAATTGCCACTCGAAATTGTGGGACAAATAATCCCAATCAAATCCTTGATTACATTGCAACTGGAGGATACGAAGGGTTAGCAAAAGCAATTTCAACAATGTCTCCAGAAGAAGTACGCAATGAAGTTGCAGTTTCAGGACTTAGAGGGCGCGGAGGAGCGGCATTTCCAACAGCGACAAAATGGGGCTTTCTAGTTAACGCTCCGGGGCCAGATAAATACATACTAGTAAATTGCGAAGAAGGAGATCCTGGAGCATACAACGACAAAGGCATCTTAGAAAGTGACCCACACACACTAATCGAGGGAGCGGCTATTGCCGGATTTGCTACTGGTGCAAATAAAGGCTACGTATTTATACGTCACGGTCATACTGGACCGATTGAAAGAACTAGAGAGGGCATCAAGCAGGCATATACAGCAAACCTATTGGGGAACAACATTCTTGGTTCAGATTTCTCCTTTGAACTGGAAGTGGCATTGGTAGGAGAGTCTTACGTATCCGGTGAAGAAACAGCTCTTATGGAAGCCATTGAAGGCAAGCGAGCAATGCCACGATCAAGGCCACCGTTTCCAGCAGCAGTTGGAGTATTTGGTAGGCCAAGCAATATAAATAATGTAAAAACTCTTTCATATACACCTGAAATTATTCGAAAAAGTGGTAAATGGTTTGCAGGTATTGGATATGGTAGAAGCACAGGAACAGCAATTTTATGCTTAAACGGAAATGTAAAATTTCCAGGAATGTACGAAGTTGCATTTGGAATAACTATTGGAAAAATTGTTGAAGAAATTTCTGGAGGTGCTCCAGAAAAATGGAATGGAATTACTCTAAATCGTTCTGTAAAATTACTTCAAACAGGCGGACCGTTAGGTGGGGTTCTGGGAAGAGAAAGTTTAGAAACCTTGCTGGATTATGAAAGCATGGCGGCCACAGGAGCCATCCTAGGTTCTGGTGGAATCATTGTTGGCGACGATACAGTATGTGCTGTCGATTTGGTAAGAAATTTAGTAGCATTTTGTCAGTTTGAGTCATGCGGTAAATGCTTTCCATGTCGCCTTGGGATGACCCATTTAGTAGAAGTTTTAGAGCGAATTTCAGCAGGGGGAGGAACCCCTAATGATTTAAAATTGATGCCAACAGTAGGCAATACCATGGCAAAAGGATCCCTTTGCGGACATGGTCAATTAGGGTTCAATCCTATAAGCTCTGCGTTAAGATACTTTAGTGAGGATTTTAGAATACATATAGAAGAAGGCCGTTGTCCTACTGGAAGTTGTATTGCAACATTTCACAGGCCAACTAGGACGAGACCTATAGCGTCAAGTGGATGGTATCCAGGGTCATAATTATTCCAGCAATAATAGCGAGGAAAGCATGCAAGAAACTCAGGTGATAAAACTCACAATTGACGATAAAGAAGTTACGGCAAAACCAGGTCAAACTGTAATCCAAGCAGCAATGGATGCTGGTATTTATATCCCTTATCTTTGCTACTGGCCAGGAATGAAACCTTATGGCGCCTGTAGGATGTGCGTAGTAGAGGTAAAAGGGCAACGAGGAACTCCAGCCTCATGTACCTTACCAGCTGCAAATGGCATGGTAGTAAACACTTCCCCAGCAGAGGTGGAAGATTTACGAAACAATATTCTTGAACTCTTACTTTCAGAGCATCCTAGTGGATGCCTTACCTGTCATAGAATTGAACTTTGTGGCCCTCAAGATATTTGCCTTCGCCATGTACGCGTAACTGATAGATGTGTAGTGTGTCCAAAAAATGAAAGATGTGAATTAAAAGACACTGTTCGATACTCAAGCATGAACATCGAAACCCCACTAACCAATAATTATCGAAATCTCCCTATCCTCACTAGCGACCCATTCTTTGATCGAGATTACAATCTCTGTATTGTATGTGCGCGCTGCGTTCGTGTCTGTGATGAAATTCGCGGTGATAGTGCCATAAGTCTAATTGAAAGATCTGGCACTGTCTTAGTTGGAACCTCTTATGGCACTTCGCTACTAGAATCGGGTTGTGAATTTTGTGGTGCATGTATAGATGTTTGCCCTGTAGGAGCGTTGGTAGAACGAGATCATAAATGGGACAAAGCGCTACAAACAATTTCAACAACCTGTACTCATTGTTCAGTAGGATGCCAAATAAATTTAGAGGTAGATTCATCAGGCGATGTGATTAGATCCATAGGAAATTGGGAAGCGGAAGCTAATAGAGGCCAACTTTGCTTCAAAGGAAAATTTGGCATGGAATTCATTAACTCTAAGGAGCGAATTAAAACCCCTCTATTGAAAAATGGAAGTGAATACAAAGAAATCTCATGGGATGAAGCTATCAAAATTATTGGAACTAAGCTAAAAGACTACCGCGGTGATAAATTTTCTTTACTTGTTGGCCCTAAAGTAACAAATGAAGATGCATATATCGCTCAAAAATTTTCAAGAACAATTATGCAATCTAATAATGTAGACATGGTAACTCCATATGGAGACTCCTTAGTAAAAACATTAGGCGAAAGTATCGGAACAATGGCCGGAAGTGGCTCCTTGCAAGAGCTAGAAAATGCTAGTTGCGCAATCGTATTTAACGCAAATATTACTGAACAACACAATGTTGCCGCCATACCTATTAAAAAGGGGAAGCAGCAGAAAACAATGGATCTAATTGTAATAGACCCACGTGAAGTTGAATTAACAAGATATGCGACTATCTGGCTAAGACCACACCCCGGGACCGAAAATTTGCTACTTGCTGGAATATTAAGCGAAATTATTTCCAATAACTGGCAAGATGAAGAATTTATAAATAACAACGTCACTGGATTTGAAGCGTTAATGGATTCAGTTAAAGATATAGACATGAAAAATATCTCTCTTATAACTGAAGTTACAATTGAAGATATTTCAAAGGCTGCAAACATCTTTGCAAATAGCTTTTCGGGTGCAATCCTTTACTCTCTAGACAATATCCCAAGCTCACAATCTAGTAACACCGTTGAGCTACTTTCCAATTTAACGCTTATATCTGGAAATATAGGTAAACCCTCTTCAGGTATATTTCCCCTTCGCAGTGGTACAAATGAACAAGGGGGAATGGATGTAGGGTGTCATCCAGAATTTTTCCCTGGCTACAAAGCAATTGCCAACAAAGACAATTCTGATTACTTTCAAAAAGCATGGGGAACAGGGAATCTCTCAACTCATGCTGGACTTAAAGCAAGTGATGCATTTGAAGCCATGCAGTCTAATTCCATCCAAGCTGCAATTCTCATAGGAGACAGTCCTTCATATAACGATGATACTATCCATGCATTATCACACTTAGATTTTCTAGTAGTGCAAGAAATGTTTCTAACAGACCTTGCAAGTACTGCTGACATTATTCTTCCAATGACATCATTTGCAGAACAAAATGGCACCTATACAAACCTAGAAAGGCGGATCCAAAAAGTTAACCTAGCAATACCACCAAGAAGTGAAGCGCGCACTCCTAGTCAATTCCTAACTTCACTCGCCAAAGAATTTGACTCATCAACTCCCCTTTCAAGTGAAAATCCTATTGAGATATTTGAAGAAATAAAAAATACTGTAGAATTTTATTCTGAAATAAATATAGAGCAATTAGGCAGTAATGGTATCCAGTGGCCTTGTGGCAATGAAACCCCTGAAGGTACATCTACGATGTATGAAAAAGGATTTCCTAATAAAAAAGCCAAATTATTTTCAATTAATATGGAAACAGTACCATTAACTTCAAAAGAATTTCCTTTTCTCCATATACCAGGTCGAATACTTTTTAACCCAAACGCAAATGTTGAAATCATACTTAGTGGAAGAAAAAATGCTATAAGTAGAGAGGAAGCGATAGAGTTTCATCCAGATGATGCCAAAAGTTTGGAGATTTCTCCGGGCGATTCTGTAGAAATTTCCACCCCATACTCAGTAAAATATGGAAAAGCACGGCTAACAGGAGCCCTAAAAGGAACAATAAGCTCTACCGCATTATTTGGAGAATTGGTAACCGAAATGGAGCAAAGTCAAGAACTTGAACCAACTCTACGGCTATCTACTCTGGATATAATGCCAGCTCGAATCAAGAAAATTTCTTGATTCGAAAGGATACAGAAACAGAAAGCTTCCTTAATAGGGGAAATTTCAATCTATAATTTAGTACTCATGATGAGCGATTCTAAATAATGACAACCTATTCAATTCATATTATTCATGTGTAATATTTAATTACGGGAATTGTCATAAACTAAGAAAAGAGTTAGAATAATGTTTGAAAATATACTACTTAGGGATTTTTTTTATGGATGCCCATCACTTAAGACCATGCAAAGCTAACGAAAACATTCCAGAATTTGGTGCGGGTGACACTATTAAAGTTAACTATAAGATCAAAGAAGGTGAACGAACTCGTTTACAGCCGTTCCAAGGCGTAGTTCTATTTAAAAATGGTGGAAAAAGCCCTGCAGCATCCTTCACTGTAAGGCGAATTGCTCAAGGTATAGGAATTGAAAGACTTTTTCCTCTCTATTCACCAAACATAGATTCTGTTGAGGTCTTGAGATACGGTAAGGTGCGACGAGCTAGGCTGTATTACTTCCGCGAAAGATCAGGTCGTGCTGCTAGAATTAAAGAACGTATGGTAAACGGAAGACCGTTAAGGCCTCAAGTTAAAAAAACATAATTCTAATTCGGAAAAAGTCACTAATCCTTAAACTATTAAGCAATGAATAGATATAACGATAGGCGTCAGACTTATTACCCATTCGCAAATATAGCTGTAGGCACCCCAAAACAAGGCATTCAGACTTTCACTTATTCAACAGAAAATTATCCATTAGTAATGCCCGGAAACATCGTAATAGTTCCTTTCGGCTCACGACAAACAACTGGAATCGTAATTTCTTTAGATCAAGTATCTCCAGTAGAGAATGTAAGGGCCATTATGGAAGTACTTGGCGAAAAACCAGTTTTAAGTAAAAAACAAATTCAATTAGCGCAGTGGCTAAGTGATGAAACTTGGTGCTCATTATATGATGCAGCTGCAATGATGCTTCCCCCGGACTATCGCAGAAAAATGAATGCTGTTTACACTTCTGCAAAATCATTATCAGCAACAACATTGAATACTATTCAAAATGATATAGTCGAATATCTAAAACAACACCCAAAATCTGATTACTCCACCATTAAAAAATCTTTATCCAATACAACACATAGGCATTTAAGAAATTTAATTTTAAATGGTAGTATCAATAAAGAATGGTTATGGGCAAAACCAAAATCAAGACCTGTTTATGAAAATTTTTTATTTTTAGCAAACAAAAATGAATTGATAAATCTCTCAATAAAACAACAGGAACTTGTAAATTATTTAAATCAAAACCCTGACCTTAAGCTATCTTTGGCCAATCAACATTTCGGATCCTATACTGTCAAATCTTTACGGGAAAAAGAAATAATCAATATTCGACAAGTACGTCGCATTCGAGACCCTCTGGAAAACAAAGTAATTTATCAAGAAAATATCGTTACCCTCAATCCCTATCAAGCTACTGCGGTAGATGAGATCTCTTCAAAGTTAAACTCTCAAGCCTCAAATATATTTCTGATTCATGGCCCTACAGGAAGTGGAAAAACAGAAGTTTACCTTCAATCAATCGCAAAATGCCTTGAATTAGGAAAAAAGGTTTTATTTCTTGTTCCAGAAATATCTCAAACTCCACAAATGTTATCACGATTAGAAAATAGATTTCCTAATAGAATAGGCTTATTTCATAGTGGAATTAGTGCTGGTGAACATTACGATACTTGGTGGAGAACAGCCCAAGGGGAATTTGATATTTTACTTGGCTCCAGAAGTGCCATCTTTGCTCCCCAACCAGATCTTGGGTTAATTATCATCGATGAAGAACATCAATGGACTTTCAAACAAAGTGATATTACTCCTCATTATGATGCGCGCGAAACAGCAAAAAAGATTGCCGATCTCTATGAAATAACCTTACTACTAGGAAGCGCAACTCCAGATCTTGGAACTTATCAAAAAGCGTTATCAGGAAAAATAACATTACTGAATTTACCAACAAGAGTACGTCCGAATATTAGCGGACTTTCTGAATCCATACCAATGCCTGATTCAAAAATAATTGATATGCGAGAAGAATTGAAAGCAGGCGTGAGAAGTATTTTTAGCAGGGAATTAGAAACAGAAATACAGGAAAATATAAAAAAAGGCAATCAGACTATCCTATTCCTCAATAGAAGAGGATCAGCTGGTATCGTGCAATGTAGAAATTGTGGCAATATTGCCAGATGTTCATCATGTATACGACCTCTGACATTTCATAGTAGCTCATCACAGTTAATATGCCATGTGTGTGGAAAAAAACACCGCAATAGAAGTGAATGCGGAGCATGTAAAAGCAAACATATTCGTTATCTAGGACTAGGAACCCAAAGAGTTGCCCAGGAAGTAGAAAATATCTTTGGAGTACAACCTCTAAGATGGGATAGTGATATAACTCAAAATCAACAAAGTCATTCAGAATTGTTACACCAATTTTCAACAGGTAACTATCCAGTTCTTGTGGGAACTCAAATGATTGCACAAGGATTACATCTCCCCAACGTAGCCCTTGTGGGAATTATCCTTGCCGATCTCGGTTTATATCTTCCCGACTTTAAGGCAAGTGAGCGAGTGTTTCAAATAATTTGCCAAGTCGGAGGACGCGCAGGAAGAGGAGACATTCCGGGAAAAGTATTAATACAAACATATACTCCCGATCATTACGTGATTCAATATGGTGCACGTCAAGATTATCTATCTTTTTTTGAACATGAACTTAATCTGAGAAAGACTACAAATAATCCCCCTTATTCTAGATTAGTTAAGTTATCATATCGTCATACTGATAAAAACTACGCAGAAAAATCTGCAAACGATCTCAAAAGACATATAGAGAAAATTATTACCAATAACGGAATTACCGAATTGCAAATAATAGGACCAGCTCCAGCATTTAACTCTCCGCAAAGGGGACATTATGGTTGGCAAATTATACTAAGATGCTTCTATTCACCTACTTACGATTTAACGTCGATTTTGAAAAATATTATAATACCAAGCAATTGGGCAATAGAAATCGATCCAGTAAATATCATATAGCAATATAAAAAGGAATTCATAAGGTAAATCATATGTACGTAGTTGGAACAGCTGGACATATTGATCATGGAAAATCCACTCTTGTACATGCCCTAACAGGTATAGATCCCGATCGCTTACAAGAAGAAAAAGAACGTGAAATGACTTTGGATCTAGGCTTCGCATGGCTAGAACTCCCAAGTAAAACAAAAATTAGCATCATTGATGTTCCCGGGCACGAAAAATTTATAAAAAATATGATTGCTGGTATAGGTGGTATTGATAGCGTTGTTCTTGTGATATCTGCAGAAGAATCTGTTATGCCTCAAACTTATGAACACTTAGCAATAATTGACCTTTTAGGTATCCCTACTGGAATAATTGCAATTACAAAATCTGATTTGGTCGATGATGAATGGATTAATTTAATTACAGAAGATATTAGTACCGTTGTCGATGGAACAATATTAGCAAATTCTCCAATCATCTCAGTATCTTCTAAAACAAAACAAGGACTAGACACTCTATTAGAAATGATTGATTCATCGTTGAATCAAATTCCTGAAAAAAGAAATCTTTCCAGACCAAGGTTAGCAATTGATCGATCCTTTACTATGACTGGATTTGGTACAGTAGTCACGGGAACACTCATCGAAGGGAATCTATCTGTGGGACAAGATATCCAAATCCTACCAACGAATCTCACGGCTAAAATACGTGGAATCCAAACGCATAAAGAAGTCGTTGAGCAAGGAAAACCTGGACAAAGAGTAGCAATAAACCTATCTGGAATTCACCACAAGCAAATAAATAGAGGACACGTCCTAACATCATTCGGCTGGTTAACTACAACCAGCAATATCGATGTAGAGCTACAAAGCGCAAAATTCTCTAAAAGCTCAATTAAGCATAATAGTGGCATCATTTTTCATAGTGGAACATCTGAAGCTACTGGACGAATTAAATTATACAATTCAAAATTTTTACCCTCAGGAGAAACTGGTATAGCGCAAATACACCTTAACAAACCATTAGCTTTGGTAAATGGTGATCGTTTTATAATTAGATCGTCAGAGTCGACAATAGGCGGTGGGCAGATCATTGATAGCAAGCCTGATGCGCACGTAAGAAAAAACAAGAATAGTCTAGAACGATTAAATATACTTTCTCAAGGTTCAATCATAGAAAAAATTATTAATGAACTAAATTTTAATGAGACACTTGATTTAAATACCATAAGCAAGCAATTAGAAATCCCTGAAAATGATCTCGTAGATATTATTGAAAATTTAACAAATGAACGAAGAATAATAGCAATACGTGTTCCTGGCGAAAAAGATGTTTTTTTAAATAATGATAATTGGAACAAAATAATTACGAATACAAATAAATTATTAAGTAAATACCATCTAGCAAATCCATTAAAACCTGGAATACCCAAAGAAGAATTCAAGCAGCGACTTTCGATACGTGGAACCCACTATAAAAATATCTTAAGTAGGCTAGTAAGCGAATCAATAATCAAAGAAGAGAACGCAACGATTCGACAAGTAAACCATCAAGCGAAGCCTACGAAAGACCAAGAAATACTGATAAGTAGCTACTTAAATTATCTTTCCTCAAATCGATTCTCTCCACCAACAGACAAACAGCTTGATGCTGAGTTATTAAATTTTCTTACTGAAATGGCAATAATTGTTAAAACTGGAGAAAATATATTCTTTCCAAAGAGCCACCTTAAAAAAGCAACTGATGCTATTATTGAACATCTAGAGATTCATGGATCGGTTTCTATAGCACAAGTAAGAGATCTTTTAAATACATCTAGAAAATATGCATTATCAATACTCGAACATCTTGACAAGCAACAAATTACCCGAAGAAAGGATGACGAGAGAATACTTATCAAAACTAAATAGCCAACATACAAGGAGAGGTGGCAGAGTGGACGAATGCGCCGCACTCGAAATGCGGTATGGGGCAACTCATCGGGAGTTCGAATCTCCCCCTCTCCGCTCGATAACACTGGGGTAGATGGCGATTAACTGCTTAG